>OQWA01000244.1_pt1 | contig 15044 bp, 12 predicted proteins | sample 1691581 | NCBI WGS metagenome assembly OQWA01 (sample SAMN03418264, study PRJEB22391) | human gut metagenome | biome: human-gut; feature: organic feature; material: feces | host: Homo sapiens | place: Tanzania | collected 2013-01
GCTGGTATAAGCGTCAAAGTTGGAAACAATATTCTGGACGCTCGGCACAATCTGGGAAATCAGCATATAGAGCAATACATAGATCAACGCCACAAAGAGAAAAGCCGTAATCAGGATCCCAAGTCCGCGGATAATAGAATTCTTTTTCTTGCTTTCCTTTATCCGCAGCTTATTGCAGAGCGGATAAAGGAGCTTACTTTCTATAAAATTCAGAACCGGTGTCAGAAGGTATGCGATCGCCATTCCGACAACCACCGGCATCAGAATATCCGTGATCATTTTAACACCGGACCGGATATTGGAACTGTGAAAAACGAAATAGTAAAATGTAATTCCAGCCACAATAACCAGAAAAGCCGTGACACCCCATCTGACATACTTGTTATTTAACTTAAATTTCATGCGCTTATCCCTTCTTTGGTAATGATATATCTATCATACACTTAATAATCTGTTATCACAAGTATTGTATGATAAATTTTCTGTAAAATTCGTATCTAAAATGCAAGCAGGGTAAAACGGATGAAATATCCCTGATCATGATGACACACAGGGCATACTGCAGGCGCCTCTTTCCCACGATAGACGTAGCCACAGTTCAGGCAAAGCCATTCCTCCTCGACATCCGAAACGAAAAGCTTTCCCTCCTTCAATAACTGCGCATATTTTCCAAAGCGGTCGCCATGCACCTTCTCAATCTCCGCAATCTGGAAGAAGGATGCCGCAATCTGCTGAAAGCCCTCTTCCTTTGCCTTCTCGCCAAAGCTTTTATACACCTCGTCATGTTCTTCGTATTCATTGTGCTGAGCCATACTTAAAAGCTCTGAAATGTCATCCGACAGATCAATCGGATAGCCGCCGTCAATAAAGATATTCTTTCCTGCCATTTCGCGCAGATGATGATAGAAGATCTCCGCGTGCTCCTTCTCCTGTGATGCCGTAAACGCGAAGACCGCGCTGATCACATGCAGTCCGTTTTTCTTAGCCTGAGAGGCGGCAAAAGTATAGCGGTTTCTCGCCTGGCTTTCCCCGGCAAACGCCCGCATCAGATTATCCTTCGTTACACTGTTTTCAAATTCGATTGCCAAATTTATTCTCCGTCCTTTCCACTTCTAGTATATCCTCTGAACTGTTTTTGTATCAATTTTCTATTGTTTCGGAGGCAAAAAAAATATAGAATATAATTAATGGAATTTTACGAAAAAGGAAAGGCTGAACAACGAGCATGAAACTACAACAGGTATTGAGTCACGTCCGCAAAGCCGTGGACGATTATCAGATGATCGAGGAGGGCGACAAAATCGCTGTCGGCATATCGGGCGGAAAAGACAGTCTGACACTGCTCTATGCCCTGCACGGTCTGAGCCGTTTTTATCCAAAGCATTTCACGGTTCATGCCGTCACGGTGGATCTGGGCTTTGAAAATCTGAATCTGGACAAAATCAAGGAACTGTGCCGGAATCTAGATATTGAATATACAATCGTGAAAACAGACATTGCCCAGATTGTCTTTGAAGAGCGCAAGGAGGACAATCCCTGCTCGCTGTGTGCAAAAATGCGCAAGGGCGCTCTCAACCAGGCGATCAAAGCCGCCGGCTGCAACAAGGTTGCCTATGCACATCACAAGGATGATGTCGTGGAAACCATGCTGATGTCTCTGATCTATGAGGGACGGTTTCATACCTTTTCACCGGTCACCTACCTTGACCGCATGGAGCTCACCGTAATTCGTCCACTGATGTACATGAATGAAGCTGATGTAATAGGCTTTGTACATAAATATCAGGTTCCCGTCGTCAAGAGCCCCTGTCCGGCAGACGGACATACCAAGCGAGAATATGTCAAAAATCTTCTTCGTAATCTGAACCTTGAGAATCCGGGTGTGAAGGAAAGGATGTTTACCGCTATTGTCAGCGGTATGTATGGCTGGAGGAACGACCATGGCAGTAATGAAGCCCAATAATTATCACGATGAACAAAATAAGCAGAATATTCTGAAGATGAGAGCTGTTCTGGAGACGCTGCCCGGCTTCTGCCGCACGTTTTTTCGCGGTATCGAGGACTATACCTCAGCCCGGACAAGACTTGCCTACGCCTATGACATCCGGCTCTTCTTTGAGTTCCTGCACGAAAAGAATCCTGTCTGTTCTAAAATAGAAATAACGGACTTTCCGCTGGAGATCCTTGAACAGCTGACAAGAGTGGATATTGAAGAATATCTGGAATATATGTCTCTGTATGAAAAGGACGGTAAGGAAATCTCTAACGATGAGCGCGGGAAGGAGCGCAAGCTCGCCTCCCTGCGGAGCTTTTACAACTATTTTTATCAGGGGGAAATGATAAAAAATAATCCGGCGGCGCTTGTCCCCATGCCAAAAAAACACGCAAAGGAGATCATCCGTCTGGAGCCGAACGAGGTCGCTATTCTTCTGGATCAGGTGGAAGACGGCACAAAGCTGACGAAGAAGGAACTGGAATACCACAAAAAGACAAAAAATCGGGATGTTGCCCTTCTGACGCTGCTTCTCGGCACCGGTATCCGTGTGTCGGAATGTGTCGGGCTGGATATTCAGGATGTCAATTTTGATGTGGATGGAATTAAGATCAGGCGAAAGGGCGGCTATGAGGCAGTCGTTTATTTCGGAACTGAGGTCGAAACTGCACTGTTGGATTATCTGGAGGAGCGGGAACACATGATTCCCGAGCAGGGACATGAAACTGCACTCTTCCTCTCTCTCCAAAACCGCAGAATGGCTGTACGCTCCGTGGAAAACCTTGTCAGGAAATATGCTTCGCGTGTGACAACGCTGAAAAAGATCACACCGCACAAGCTGAGAAGTACCTACGGTACAACACTCTATCAAGAAAGCGGCGATATTTATCTCGTTGCAGATGTTCTCGGTCACAAGGATGTCAACACTACAAGAAAGCATTATGCCGCTCAGGATGACGAACGCAGACGCAGCGCTGCCCAGATGGTTCACCTGCGTGAAAAAGGAACTGACTGAATGAAACTGTAAAATATTATCAGGAGGAATATAGATGAATCCGTTGCATCTTTACTCGATAACCTCTGGCCAGAAAAAACGCTACTCAGAGCAACCAGATTTATTTACCGCGAATGACCAGAATACCAGATATATTGAAAATGAATTTGAATCCCCTCACTATGTGGCAAAAAGTACAATGCGCTTTTGGTATAATACAGAGTCAACGAATTATGATACACACTGGCATAATGCATATGAATTGATTATTCCGTTAGAAGAAAGCTATACCGTTACGATCTCGTCAAAAGAATGGTATCTGAACCAGGGAGATATCTTCCTGATTCCTCCCGGTGAGCTTCATATGTTATCGGCACCGCCAACCGGGGCAAGATTTATCTTTCTCTTTGAGCCAAACTTTTTCCGTGAGATCACAAGCTTTGCCCAGGTCCGCTCTTTCTTTTCCGAACCCATTCTCATCTCGTGGAATAGAAATCCCGCACTTTATGAGAAAGAAATTGCTTTAATACATCAGCTTGCAGATTATTATTGGTCAGACAACATTGTCCGTGAAATGCATCTTTATTCCTGCTTACTAAATCTGTTTTCAAACATTGCTGAGGAAAAAGAAAATGCTTCTCCATTCACCGCTCCAAACAGCTTTGCTGAGGCTTCAACAGAAAAGGAACAGACCGCACATCGACTGAACACGGTTTTAAAATTCATGGAAGAACACTACGCTGACAGACTTACCCTGGATGAAATAGCTGCTCAAAGCGGCTTTTCTAAGTTTTATTTTTCAAAAATTTTCCAGCAATACACCGGAAAGACATTTTATAATTATTTGAGTATGCTCAGAATACAGGCGTCCCAAGAACTTTTGGCAGATAATGAAACACCTGTTTCCAACATTGCGGTAAAGTGCGGTTTTACGAGTCTATCTTCATTCAACCGCACTTTTCATCAAATAAATGGCTGTACTCCCACTGATTACCGCAAATCGCTTAGCTAAAATCACTCTTTGGTAGCGCCCAGAGTTACACCCTTTACAAAATATTTCTGCATAAACGGATAAACCACCAGAATCGGGACAGATGCAACAATTGTAACTGCGGCTCTGATAGAAGTCGGTGTAATGGTATTTGCCACCTGCTGTCCGTTTCCATAAATACTTGACAAATCACGGCCTGACTGCATTGCGGATGAGAGAAGCTTCATCATCTCATATTGCAGTGTTGTAAGTTCCTCTTTGCTCGACCAGTAAAGGAAAGTATCAAACCACTGATTCCATGCACCCACTGCACACCACAGAGCAACGGTCGCCAAAACCGGCTTACAACATGGCAGCACGATTTGCCAGTAACAACGGAAATGATCTGCTCCATCTACCATGGCCGCCTCGGTCAGGCTGTCCGGAAGTGACTGCATAAATGATTTAATGATAATGATATTGTATACACTGACAAGTCCCGGTATCACATACACGGAAAAACTATTTAGCATTCCAAGATCCTTGATCAGGAAATAGTTCGGGATCAGACCGGCCGATATATACATGGTAACCAGAAAATAGCCGGTGATAAACTTTCTGCCAATCAGTTCCTTTCTTGATAGAACATAGGCAATCAATGACCCCACCAAAACGCCAAGCACGGTAGCAATCAGCGTCCTCAGGACAGAGTTCACTGCTGCAGTGAGCATTAATTTATTTTTAAATACTGATTTATAGCTATAGGTAGAGAATACACGCGGCAACAGCTTAATCCCTCCGCGCAGCGTATCCTGTGCATCGTTAAAGGATACGGCTATGGTATTCCAGAAGGGGTAAATCATTACAACAATTACGAAAATCATCAACAAAGAATTAATAGTGGTAAAAATAATATCCTCTGTGCTTCTTTTCTTTCTTCTCTTTCCATCCATCTTGCTCATCTGTTTCACCATTCCTTTCTTTCCCTTACATCAATCCGCGTTCACCAAGCTTATTAGAAATTGCATTGGTTGAAAATACCAGTACCAGAGAAATCACTGATTTGAAAATACCGGCAGCTGTAGCAAGTGAATAGTTGCCAATGCTCATACCATATTTCAGGACGAAAATATCAATCGTCTGGGAAACATCCTGCAGCAAACCACTTCCCAGAATATAGGGAACCTCAAAGCTTGCATTTAAAACCCATCCGAGATTCATAATCAGTAACACAATAATTGTCGATTTAATTCCCGGCAGCGTGACATGCCACATTTTCTGAAAACGATTTGCACCATCCAGATCTGCCGCCTCATATAGAGATTGGTCTATTCCGGCTATGGCAGCTATGTAAATAATGGAATTCCAGCCCGTCTCTTTCCAGATGTTTGCAAAGGTTGTAATCCACCAGAAATATTTCTGCTCGCCCAGCCAGAGAACCGGTTTTTTGATCAGTCCAATCGACATAAGGAAATTGTTGATCATTCCATCATCCGTGGATAGCATGTTTGACACCAGCGAACATACAATAATCCAGCTCAGGAAATGAGGCAGATAAGAGGCAGTCTGGGTAAACCGCTTAAATTTCAAAGATTTAATTTCGTTTAATAGCAGCGCAAAAACAATAGCAAACAAAAAGCCAAATACCAGATTCATAATTGACATGCCAAGCGTATTTCTTACACTCCGCCAAAACTCTATATCTTTAAATAAGAATTTGAACTGGTCAAAACCAACAAAAGGACTTCCCGAATATCCTTTGGCAGGCTTATAATTTTGAAATGCCATGATCCAACCGCTCAAAGGATAGTAGGAAAAGATGAATGTATATATCATGAAAGGAATAATCATGATATATAGCGTTTTCGCCGACCAAATTCTTTTTAAGGTTCTCTTATTCTTGTTCATTTTAGCTCCTATCTGTCTGCATTAACAGACAATCTGATTATCTGTATCTTATTATATCTCTATCGTCATGTTTATGCATTCCTAGAACCCCCCTGAAAGTTCCTTTTTCTCCCCCAGCTATGTATGCAAATATTGCTACGTGTGCAAAAATTGTTTTTTGTGTAAGCTCGCATAAAAGAGAAAAGGCTGCCGCATATATTGCGACAGCCCATAAAAGCACAGACAATTCTCTTCTATTACTTACCCATCTTCACAGCAATCTGTCTGTCGATCTCTGTCTGATATGCATCCAGATCAATCGCGTTGAATTCCTTCAGGAAATCCTGCCAGATAGAATCATACTCTGTATCGCTGGAAGCCAGAATCAGTCTGGGGAAGAACTTCATGGTTACATCGGTAATTTTTGTACTTGCTACTGCTGCAGCGCTTCCATCCTCCAAGGACATTGCCCATACTGGATAATATGCTGCTCTGATGATAGGATCAGAGAACATTTCAGCAGGATACTTAATGCCATAACCATTCAGGAATTCCTTGTCATAGTCAGACTGGGAAGCAAGATATTCGTCAGCAGACTCACCGGAACCACAAGGCATGCCATCTGCGGTATAAACACCCTGCCACTTAGGACAATAGTTCCACAGTGTCAGTCCGGTCTCATCACGCTTTTTTGCTGTATCGTACACAATGGCTCTTCTCTCTGTGGTCAAAACCTTTCCGCCATCCTCTGTGAGATTCCAGTCAACGCCTTCCTCACCCCACTGCAGATAGTCCTGAACCTCTCTCTGGCAAAGCCAGTCAAAGAAGCGAAGAAGTCTCTCAGGATTCTTGCAGTTTACAGAAATTCCAATACCGTTTGTACCGGTAGGAATACCATTGGACTTATCCAGATATCCATCCGTTACACCTTCCTTGGTAATAGGAAGGGAAACATATGTCCTGTCAAATTTGCCGTCTGCCTTCAAAAGATCCTGTGCACTGCTGAAATTCCAGTTCTGATCGTAAAAACCAAGTACCGCACCGGTTGTAATCTTGGAGATATACTGATCGTAGTTCTGGGTAAAGGTTTCTGCACTGATCACACCCTTTTCATACTCTTCATTCAGCTTTTTGTAGAAGTCATAAGCCTCGTCGCTGATCTGGAAGAATGATGTCTCATAGGTATTCTGGTCAACAAAGATTGCACCGTCGTTTCCTGCGCCGAGGAGGTTCTGTACCGGATTCAGAAGAGCCCAGTTACGCCATCCATCTGCAAGAATTTCAAAACCAGTGGTCTTAACGCCGTCAATTTCAGGATACTTTGCGAGATAAGCTTCAATTACATCAAAGTACTCATCTACCGTATGGATTTCGGGATATCCAGCCTCTGCCAGAACTGCCTTCTGGATGTAGAATCCCAGACCACACTCAAAAACAGGCGCCGCCTCTGTTACATCATTTTTCATTGTGCCGTAGATTTCCATATTATAAATATGACCATCTTCCTGCTTCAAATAATCCATTACCTGAGAATACATTGCATTCAAGTTTCCATACTTAGGAATCTCATCCTCAAGCGGAATAAATGCACCTGCATCCATCAGCTTCGTAGCAGCATCACCCGCGAAAATAACATCGGGATAATCACCACCAGCAATCATGACACCAAGCTTCTGATCCAAGTCTCCAACCAGGAACTCGAATTTCAGAGTCACACCGGTCAGCTCCTGAATTTTCTTAATAACAGGATTATCATCTGCGGGTGCAACACCAGGGTCTCTCACAAAGAAAGTGTAAGTAATAGGATCATTTGCATCCTCCATAGCAACAAGTCCGCCATAGTTTCCATCGGTGACGTTGCCATTGCCTGCGGTAGCTGACGATTCAGTTCCGCTTTCAGAACCGGCACTGTTTGATGTCTGCTGGCTGGTACTGCTTCCTTCAGAACCACTGTCTGAAGAACCGCAACCTACTGTAGACAACACTAACCCGGTTGCCAACAGTGCTGCTAAAAACTTTTTCATTTTCATGAAATACCTTCCTCCTTCTCTTTTGGGTAACCTTATATCCATTCTCAAGGTTCCCTAATTAAGTTTACAAATGTATTATACATCGGGGAAAAAAATGTTTCATTCCATGAACACTCCCATTCATTCCATTTTTTTCCCATATTGGGTGTGCAGATGTTGCTACATGTGCAATTATTGCTCTTGTGGTGTTTTTTCATTTCTGAACGATTTCCGGTATTCCGTAGGTGTCTGGTGCATTTCTGCTGTAAATTTTGACACAAAATATTTACTTTCCCCAAATCCTACTTCCTCTGCAATCTTGTAGATTACCTCATCTGTCTGGCGTAGAAGTCTTTTGGCTTCCTCCATCCGCAATCTGTTCACATACTGCTTAAAGCCTTCTCCTGTTGCATTCATCATGCATTTCCCAAGATAGGAAGAACTAATAAAAAAATTATCTGCGACATTCTTCAGCGAAATAGGCTCCCTGAAATGTTCCTGAATATAGGAAAGGATTTTCTCAACTAAATCATTATTTTTTACATTTTTCGCTGCAACGACATAGTCTGTCACAAGGTTAATCTGTTTCCACAACATCTGTTCCCAGTTTTCAGCACAAATGAAGCCGCATTCGTCCCGCCAATCCAATGGCTTCAAATCAATTTTTTCCCTCTTGTCCTCGGCACAGCACCCCTGTATAATATCCACAAGAATATAATAAATGCGATAACTGATTTCCTGAATATAAACAATATTTAATTTTTTCGCCCGGGCCTCTGAAAGAATCGAGTCAAATTCTTCTCTTAAGCAATCACGATCTGTTGCCTGTACCGCATACTTGATTTTATCCAGATGAGAATCTTCATGTGCAATTCGCATTTCGGATTCCTCAGTCTCCGTTTTTTCGCCGATACATATAATCCTTTCTCCCCTCCAGAAGACATCTGTCATCATCTTATATAGATGAATATCATAGATATTTCTAAAGGAGCTGGTCATATCACGAAAAATAGCTGTATCAAACAAAATTGCACAATCCGCATCATGTTTCTTAATATGGTGTAAAATATGCCTTCCGAATAATGTTACACTGTACTGATATTCTTCTAAAATCTCTTCTTTTACAAGATAAGTAAGTACGCTGCCTCTATTCCTCAGCAGAGCTGCTTTGTCATTCGGTATCCGCTTTTCCAGTTCTTCCCTGACAAAAGAATATATATTTTCACAGTCTTCTCTCCACAAAAATACACAATGCATCAAAAAAAATTTTTTATATTCCTCTGTATTTTCCTTTCCCTCATGATATATTTTCTGCAAAGCTTTCGTTACATTTGTAATACTCTCATTGTCACGCTTTTGTATTCCGTTATCCAGCTCCTGTTTTAATTGCAATAGCAGAGGCAGAAGTTCATCCTCATCTAATGGCTTTGTAAGATAGGCTTTGACCCCGAAACGCATGGCACTTCTTGCATATTCAAAATCACTGTATCCGGAAAGCATAATAATATAAGGCATATTATTTTCTTCCTTCTTCAAACAGCCCAGAAATTCCAGACCGTCAAGTATTGGCATACATACATCCAGAAGAATCACATCCGGATGAAAGACTCTGTATTTTTCCAGCGCGTCTGCTCCGCTTTTTGCCATTGCACATACCTGAAAGCCGCAGGATTCAAAATCAACTGCCTGTGCAAGACTTTCACGTATGGTTTTCTCGTCGTCTGCGATCATTATTTGATACATATTATTCTCCGTTCAGTGTAAAATCATAATCCCTTTTTTCGTTTCCAATGGGGATACTTATCTGGCATTTTGTTCCACTACCATACACACTGTCAATTTCAAAGCTACAGGTATCACCATAATATAGATTAAGTCTTCTGTATACGTTCCAGAGCCCCACGCTCTTTCCGGCTGCGGGCTGTCCACTCAGCATTGCCCGAAGTTCTTTAAGCTTTTCGTCCGTCATACCTCCGCCATTATCTTCGATTGACAGTTTAAGATACTCCCCGCAGACAACGGCATCGACTTTAACCCAACGATTATCGGAAACGGCTTCCACTCCATGAACACATGCATTTTCAACTAAGGGCTGTAGAATCATTTTTGGTATAAGGCAATCCCACGCTTCTTCCGCCACATTGATTTCGTAAGAGAATTCATCTCCGAACCGATAATTTTGTATATGCAAAAATTCATCCAAAAAATTCATCTCTTCTCTAAGTGTTATAATATTATCCCGCCATTCAATCAGATTGCGGAACATTCTTGCCATATACCGTATCATCTGGGCTGTCTCTTTCTCTCCCTTGACAACAGCTTTTAACCGGATGCTTTCTAAGGCATTAAACATAAAATGCGGATTCACCTGGCTTTGAAGTGCAAGAAACCGTGCCTGATTGGTTTCCTTTTCAAGTTCTGCCTGTATAATTCTTGATTTATATTCTTTGTCAATCAGTTCTGTCAGCTGCTGGCTCATCTGGTTAATACTTTCCTCCAGAACACTGAATTCGTCTTTACCTGAAATTTCCGGTTTGTATAGTACAAAATTGCCCTTGGCAATCTCCTCCGATTGCTTCACCAGACGTTCCAGCCGGCGGTTCATATTGGCGACAACCAGATAAACACAGCATAATGCAAAAAGCAGACACAGAATAGAAATAGCAAATGACATCAACCGGCTATGTGAAAACTCTTTTGCGATCGCACGGTCATCGTAAATACCATACAGCGTAATATGAAAGTCGCTCAATTCTTTTTTTAATACCGTATAACCTTCATTCTTCTCCTGCTCCTGCTCATTATACACTGCCATTTCCCCAATATTGCTATAGGAATTTGCTGCCGAAATAATATGATTTTCCGAATCTACAAGGAACATATTCTCAAACAGATTACTCTCCAGCAGCACCCTTTCCATATAGGATGTATTGAGATTTGCACGGAGTATTTTTTGATATTTACTATACTGGCTGTAATGATCAAAAATAATTAACAGGCTGATACTTCTTGTATCAACAGTCCTTGCAAATCTGCTTTTTTCATGAGCCGTACGAAAATAAATCCTTCTCTTGCCTTCAATAGGCTGCAGGTTGACATAAGATAGTTCTTCACCCAGTGTTTCCTTGTCGATTGGATTTAGTGTCCTGACAACGGCACCATTCAGAATGGTATCATTGTCTGTGTAAATCATCATATTGCTAATTTCATAGGGATAAAGCATGCTGTCGGAAAAAAGCAGCTGAAAGGCCTCCTGATAATGGATCAGATATTCCAGCTCCCGGTCATAGGTATAATCAAGATACCTGTACAGAGTTTCATTATTGCAGTAAGCCTTCATCAGGGACACTGCGCCGGAAAGCATGTTATTAATTTTTTCTGCCTTATCATTCATGGCATCATTCAGTTTTTCCAGCATTTCTGCCTGTACACTCTGTTCTGTCTGATGATAATAGACAATATTCTGTACCAGAACAGGAATCATAATACTAAATACAAATAAGAGCGCAAATTTCTTGGAAAATGAAAGATTATTCAGATACGAATTAAACAAACCCCGTTTAGACATAATATTATTTCTTCTCATTTCTTCTCTTCGCGCCCACAAAAAGCAAGAGACTTTTCATCAAATCCTAATAGATATATTCCGAAGAATAATAGGGAACAACCAGCGTCTGCCCCGCTGAAATTGTGTCTTCCTCAAGATGGTTGATATGCTTCACCTCAGAAATATAACTATTTTTATTTTTATAGAAATCATAGTCAATATATTCATCTGCAATATTCCAAAGGGTATCACCTGTATTCACTGTGATACTCGTATAGTACTTAAAACCGCTGCTGGCATTTGACTTAATGGCTCTATAGGACAGTGAACAGATCAGAACCATGCAGATTGCAGCAAAAACAGCCACAAAGCCAAGCACTAGCTTCTGTCTCCGTGCTCTGCGCAGCCGTAGCACACGTCTGTAGCTTCTCAAGGCTCTGTCATCCATTATTTCAAAACTTCTTCTGTTCTGCATTACCCTCATCCTCTCTTTCACGGAAACGTCCGGACATCTGTTCGGAACGTTTGTTCTATGCAAATTATATTGCAAGAACAAACGTTTGTCAACAGATAATCCGAACATATTTTCGGAATGCAGAATTAAGTGTTACTGTTCACAGTCAATGTCATTAACTTAGGTAGATTTCTGTTGAAAACCCGAAATCTGTTTTTTTTACCCCTAACTCAAAATAAAATGGACTTGACACGCCGCCTAAAATGTGCGGCGTTTTTTGTTTTCATCAAAAAACGCCAATTGATCAGGAACTGTCGTTTTACATTTATCTGATCAAGGAGGCACCTTATGAAGACAGAACCCAGTCAAAAAAGAAACGGACACGCCCACTGCTCGCCGGACAGTACCGGCATATATGTCAGGCTGTTCCATTGGACTACCTGGATGAAAACCGCAGCGAATATGACATCTCCCTGCGTGTCGTCAGGTTCGAGATCTTACCCGGCTGTTTCGAAAACATCATAACAAATCTGCCGGAATACGAATTCAGCTTTGAAGATTTCAAGGAACTGTACCATTTGCGATGGAACGAAGAAAACTCCTTCCGTGACCTGAAATATCCATTATGCCTGAAAGCGTTCCATTCAAAAAAATACGAGTATATCGTTCAGGAAATATGGGCACGTGCCATCCTGCACAATTTCAGTTCCGCTATCATATCCGGAGTGGACATTGACAGCAGCGGGAAAAAATATGAGTATCAGGTAAATTTTGCAGAAGGTTTCAAAATCTGCCGGGATTTCCTACGGATTCATGACGGCAGGACAACATTAGAAGTGGAGAGCCTGATCGCCCAGAACATTGAACCAATCAGGCCCGGAAGAACCTTTGCACGCCAACACAGGTTTAAACTTCCGATCAGCTTCTGCTATCGGAACTGACCGGGCGGAAACCGCCACAACTCCTATAATATACTATTTACCAGATGGAAGCATCTTTTTTTGAAAAATCTGCATCCGTCTATTTGCCATACTCACATTTACCGGTTAAGTATTTTTTAATGTCTGATATACCTTTGTGTGCTTTGAAGCAGATACATTTTACGTTCTTAGCCTCACCAGATTTCCTTAAGTTAACAGGAAAAGCGATTTCTAACACTGCTTTATATCGCGGGATACTGCTAAGTTAATGACATTGCCTCTGAACAGTAACAAATTTTCACGCAGACACTATTATCCATGCCGTAAATCTCTGATAACAGGCATTTTATGGAACAATGATCGTAGTATTGACATATTTAAGTGCCTGATTCAAAGCCATATCTTCCGTCATATCCAGAACGGGCTGCTGATCGACATCGAAATGTACCTGCCTGATACCGCTGCACCGGGGAGCATCCACACCGGGTCTTGCATGATAGGTATTCCAGATGTCTCCGTTAGCATCCTCAACATAAGCATTGTGACCGGTTCCAAACTCTCCCGGTACACTTCTGGAAGTCAGTATGGGATAATTGGATTTTGTCCAGCTGGAAGCCTTTAAAAGATCTTTTCCGCCCTCAATAGATAACAACCCTACCACATAGGTGGTATCCACTGCTGCGGCAGAATATGTGACATATAATTTGTTATCCCGTACAAGAGCATACGGCCCTTCAACAACAAAGGTATGGTTATTCTCCCATCCATATTCCGGTTTTGTCAGTATAACCGGATCACTTGCCAGCTTCCACGGTTCGCGGGGATTCAGCTTTGCAATATAGAGCCATGCGCCCAGATCCTTTGGTAAGAACTGTCTCTGGGACCAGATGACATAATCCTCACCTCCCCATGTAAAGTGTGTCATGTCCAGCGTAATTGTCTTTCCGGCTTCACAAATATCGCTTCCGTCCGCGCGTACAATCCGTCTGGGCGCCTCCCAATCTTCCTTTATAATGGGATTACCGCCATCCTTCAGAATCATCACACGGCTCTCTTCCTCAAAAAAAGGCTCCGGGGTCGCTGCATGCATAATACACAATTTTCCACCTATAATATGTAATTCCGGTGCCCACAGAAGTCCTCCGATTCCCTCATATGTGGTACTGTCCAAAATCAGGTTTTCTTTGGCATTGACCAACTCCGGAATGGAATCTGCCTCGCGGATATACATCGTGTGTTCATGATCGGCATCGTTGGTTGCGATAAAATAAAACTTATTATTCCACCTTCCAATGCATGGATCTGCATGATTTTCTGCTACAGGAAAAGGAAAACTGTCCTGATGGAGAGTTCCCGCTACCTTATATTCTCCCGGTACATTAAAATCAACATTGTCCAGATTCCAGTCAACAGCTGCCGTACTCTCGGTTCCGTCAGAAAAAAGCTTTCGTGCCTTAATCTCGCAAAATTCCTCCTTGGAGCCTGCAAGCACCTTCTCGGGAAAAATCGTCTCCACATGATGCGCAGTCAGAAACTTATTCTTTAAACGCTGTGCTGTCTCGTCTGAAATCTCAATGCAGTTACACAGGCATGCTCCTTCCGGAAGCTCCTTCAGATCCCCTGCTTCTTCCAGATTTTTTCCGGATGCCCAAAGCGCATGTAATGCCTTATACTCCTCACCGGGCTCCCGTAACCCCTGCTCTGTGTAAGAAACAAAGTCATCTGTTGTAAATGACAGAACCAGCCCGTTGCTCTCTTCATCCGGCTCCCCATCCGCCAATGTACGAACTGCCAGAACCTCATAATGGCCATTTCCTATAGAATGGATATAAGGGTATCTTATGCTTTTGGGATTCAGGGAACCATCCTCATTCTCTGTAGCCTTTACAAAGAGAATACCGCTGTTGTGGTTCAGTGTAATTACCTTTCCGTCTTCCTCAAGCATAAGATGCATACTGTACGCCAGTCTGGGATCGTAATAGACACTGTCCATCGGTTCCCGGGTGTAACACCATAATTTTTTCATGTTTTTCTCCTTTTAGTCAATTTCTATTTCAAACACTATTGGCCGTTCGTCCGAAACCGTATCTGTCGAGATATGAAGACCATATTCATCACAGCTCACATTACTTACCTTTGCGCCGTCCAGACGACGAACTGACTTAATAATGCCATGAAAATTCGGTTTTACGGCGGCATCTGCCTTTGCAAGGGATCTGACGGTAAGCTCATTGTAAAAGATTGAAAGGAGTAAATTATGGAGAGTTGCC
>OQWA01000246.1_pt1 | contig 15015 bp, 13 predicted proteins | sample 1691581 | NCBI WGS metagenome assembly OQWA01 (sample SAMN03418264, study PRJEB22391) | human gut metagenome | biome: human-gut; feature: organic feature; material: feces | host: Homo sapiens | place: Tanzania | collected 2013-01
TAGGGTGTTATGTACCGCTGCGAGCGAAAGGTAGCGGGAGCGTGCCTGCGGTGGTCATGTGCGCTTCACGCAGCGTCCCATGCACCAGCGTCCCGTTAGGCCGTGTAGACCGACATGTCGCAGCGTCCCCATGGTCAGCGCAGGCGCTGGATAAAGCGGTTCATTCTGCTCAGTGCTTCCTTCAAGCGCTCCAGGGAATACGCATAGGAGATTCGCAGGAAGCCCTCGCCGCAGTCACCGAATGCCGTGCCGGGCACGACCGCCAGCTTCTCCTCTTTCAGCAGTCTCTCCGCAAATTCATCGCTTGTCAGCCCAAATTCCTTAATACAGGGGAACACATAAAATGCGCCATACGGTTCAAAGCATTCCAGACCCATCTCCCGGAAGGCGTTCATTAAATAACGTCTGCGCTGGTTATAGGCGGTGCGCATCTGCTCCACATCTCCGTCCCCGTTCTTCAGTGCCTCCACAGCCGCACACTGGCTCGTCGTCGGAGCACACATGATCGCAAACTGATGGATCTTTGTCATCTGCTGGATGATCTCGCGGGGCCCGCACGCATAGCCGAGTCTCCAGCCGGTCATGGCATATGCCTTGGAAAATCCGTTGATAAGGATCGTTCTCTCCTGCATGCCCGGAAGCTCTGCGATTGAAACATGCTTGTCCTTATAGGTCAGCTCAGAATAAATTTCATCCGACATGACAAAGATGTCATGTTTCAAAATAACCTCGGCGATTGCCTCCAGATCCTTCCGCTCCATGATTGCTCCGGTAGGGTTATTCGGGAACGGCAGGATAAGAATTTTCGTCTTTTCTGTAATAGCGTCCTCCAGCTCCTGTGCCGTCAGCCGAAATTCATTTTCCGCCTTCAGATTGATAATCACGGGCTTTGCGCCTGCCAGTACCGCGCAGGGCTCGTAGGAAACATAGCTCGGCTGGGGAATCAGCACCTCATCCCCGGGGTTGCACATCGCGCGCAGCCCGATGTCGATCGCCTCCGAACCTCCTACCGTAATCAATACCTCCTTGACAGGATCGTAGCTGAGTCCCTGCCTTCTGTATAAATACCGGCAGATCTCCTCACGAAGCTCCATCAGTCCTGCGTTTGAGGTGTAATGTGTCTTACCTCTTTCCAGAGAATAAATGCCCTCGTCCCGGATATGCCACGGGGTGTCAAAGTCGGGTTCGCCGACACCGAGGGAAATGGCATCCTTCATCTCGCTTACAATGTCAAAAAATTTGCGGATACCGGATGGCTTGATTTCTACTACTTTATCTGCTAACGGATTCCTCATGGCGTAATCATCTCCCTTTCATCTTCATTTTTCTGGGAGAGCATGGTTCCGTGATCCTTATACTTTTTCAGGATAAAATGCGTTGCCGTGCTCAGCACAGGCTCTAAGGTTGCCAGCTTGTCGGAGACAAAGGAGGAAACCTCTCTCAGTGTCTTTCCTTCAAGAATAACCATCAGATCATAGCCGCCGGACATCAGGTAGACGCTGCGCACCTCGGGATACTTCTGGATGCGCTCTGCCACGTTGTCAAAGCCCTGTCCTCTCTGAGGTGTCACACGAACCTCGATCAGCGCGGAAACCTTTTCAATATCGGTCTTTTCCCAATTAATCAGTGTATGATAGCCGCAGATAATCCCCTCATTTTCAAGCGCTGCAAGCTCGTTTACGACATCAATCTCCTCCACACCAAGGATGATCGCCAGTTCCTTTAAGTCGATCCGGCTGTTCTTCTCGATAATTGCAAGTAATTCGTCTCTCATCATAATCCTCATTTCTGCACACTGTTTCTATCAATGATCTGTGCCCGGTGCGCACGGACACTGCTTCAATGTTTATGGTTTCATCCCTTCTGCTCCTGCAGCCAGCGATAGATTTCATCGTTCTTCGGCCGGTCCATGTACCGCATCTCGTCTTCATTATGGATGATGCGGTCCCTGCTGCCGGTGACCTTTCCGATAACAGCTGCCGGAATTTTTTCCGCCTCCAGCGCCGCCTTCAGCCCGGCTCCGTCCTCCGTCACCATAATCAGGCACCCGCCCGAGAGTAGCTCATAGGGATTGACATTACAATATTCACATACCTCCACCGTCTCCTGCCGCAGAGGGATCTTTTTCAGATCTATGGTCAGTCCAACGCCTGTCCTTTCCGCAAGCTCCCAGAGCGCTCCGAAGATTCCGCCCTCTGAGACATCATGCATGGCACAAACGCCGGACTTCACGGCGGTGGCAGCCTCCGGTATCACGGACATCCACCGGTCAAGGCATGCCGCCTCATCCACAAGGTACGCCGGATATCTATGTAACAGCCCTTCTCTGGCCCGTCCCGCCAGAATCGCCGTTCCTTCCATTCCGATCCACTTACTTAAAACAATATCCTGTCCGGGTTTTATTTTCTTATGCTCCTGCCATCCGTCCACGATCGGTTTTCCATAACCTGTGACGGTCAGCACCGGCTGGTTCACCGCACTGCTGATACAGGTCTGTCCGCCCGCTATCTGTAGGTTCAGAGCGCTGCACGCCTTCTCCGTCTCCGCCATCAGCGACTTAAGCTCTGCCTCCTCCGTATTTTCCGGAAGCATAAGCGCAAGCGTCACGGCATAGGGCTCTGCCCCGGCTGCCGCCAGATTGTTTGTACAGCGAAGGATCAGCTGTCCGGGTGGAATCGCTGTGCTGTATACCGGCTCTGTCAAAGCCGCCCCACTCTCCGATTCCGCAAAAACTGCCGCTGTCTGCACACAGGACAGAAAGGTACTCCGGCCGCAGGACGAAAAAACGGCGCAGTCTACCCCTACACCTGCGCCATTTAATACTTCTTCTCTTTTTGTCCTGATCTGTCTTAAAACGGAGCGTTTCAAAACGTTCTCCGGTACCTTACCGTTTTTCATGATCCTGACCCTCTGTTCTTACTGCTCTCCGATCTCCACACTGTTCGCAGCAGCCTGTGCCGTCAGCATGGCAATGACATCCTTCACCTGAGCGACGCTGCCACTGTTAATAGCTGCCATGATCTGCTCATAAGCCGCCGGATTGTCCGTAGCCGTCCCGACCGTAGCGGATCGCGGCACCATTTTATAATTGCTGCTGTTGACCTGCGTGCGGCTTACCTCCACACCGTTCTCTTTCACGATCTTCCAGAGCCTTGCCTTATATCCGGTATGTGCGCTGTCCGACACGATATAGCCGACCGGCTTGGAAGCATCGGCATAAATAATATCTGCCGGGGGATTGATTACCTCCAGCTCCTCGCTCTCGAAGCTCACTGTTCTGTTGGGATCTCTCGTCTCTTTTCCATAGATATTGAAGGTGAGCTTCTTCCCGCTCGTGTAGCCCTCGATATATACAGGATAATCCAGATTGTTTACAAACCGGAAGTCCTTGCCCGCGCTCTCCGCGATCGCCGCATCCGCCGAGCGCGCCACATAGCTTACCACCATGGAGTGGTTATGTCTCTCCGTGACATCGAGCTCTGCGAGCAGAACCGCATTGTAAAGCGTGGTGGAAACCTGACAAATGCCGCCTCCCAGACTGTCAACCACCTTACCGCTGACATAGGAGCCCGCCATATAGTAACCGTTTTTCTCGGAAAACGGTGCAACTGCCGTATAAAAAGAGAACTCTTCCCCGGGATAGATTACCGTCCCGTTGACCAGCTTACAGCCATTCTCCACGTTGGCACATCTCGACGCTCCCGAGGATGTGTATGCCGTTGTAAATGTGCCGAGAACATCCTTCACCTGCGCAAGCTCCTCGGCGCTTCCCTGCGGCTGCTCCACTGCAACATCCAGTTCAATGCGGCAGGGCTGGTGGTCCCAGTTCTGCGTCAGATAATCATTCACCCTGTCAATCGAGGTCTCGACATCCAGCATATAGCCGGTCTGACCCTCTATTACCTGGAACTCGCCGTTCTCACGTTTCAGCGAATAGTTCACTGCCTTGACATCATATCCGGAACATTGCTCCGTCAGGACATCATTAATCGCCTGAAGGTCGAAGCTGAGCAATATCGGGTAAACCTTGTTTTCATGCTGGAGATCCTTCAGGATCTTATACCTCTCGATGACATTTCCATGCGTTCCGATCTCCGCCGCTTCATCGACCAGCTGCGGGTTCGCCCACGCTATTCCCAGGTCTCCGGCTGTGACAACGACCTCGTTACCGGCGGCAGCCAGCAGCGTGACCTCTGTGTCCCCGAGGCTCTCTATATATTCCTCTATAGCCGCCCTCGCCTGCTCCGCCGACATTCCGGACAGCTCTATATCCCCTGCGTAGATGCCGGTCTTTATCGCATCCTCCTTCGCGCACACGCTCATGCCGGACAGCATGGCGCACGCAAAAAACAGAAGAAGGAAACGCGCTCTATTCCATATTTTTCCCATAATCGTCCTCATTTTCGCAAAACACGAAAAAACAATACCCGCATGCTTCTCCCAGATTGAATTAATAGAAGAAATATGCTAAAGTAGGAATAACCATAGCGAGCACCAGAACCACAATAATGGCTGCTGAAATTTTCCGCTTGGTCTTCTGGTTGTTTAAATTAAACATGATAAACTCCTCACTGCCCGACGGGCAAAAAGCTCAAACTCTGAAAGGATATTATATATGAATTTGTTTCTTTTGGCAAGTTTAATCGTTCTTGTGGTTTTTATTTCCTATAACATAAAGAAGCAGACAAAGGCACGCTCGGAGACCGAACAGGCCTTCTGGGCACGCGAGCATCGTTCCAACTCCGTCAGGCGCAAATCCCTTGACAATCTCACCTATGTAAAGATTCCGCTGGAAACCTTCCCGACCCATCTCCTGAATGACAACCCGGATGTGATGGAATGCATCGAAATCCTCGAGGCCCTCACCTCCCAGAAGATCGTGAATCTCACAGGATGGTCAAATACGGATCTGAAGCTGGAGTACGGCACAGCCAACCTGACGGTTCTCTCCGAATACGACCAGAACTATACCGTGCTGGTGCGCACCCTGCAGAAATGGGCTGACCTGCTCATCCAGAATCAATATCAGAAGGAAGCCGTACCGCTTATGGAATTCGCCGTGGCTACCGGCTCCGACGTGAGCCGCACCTACTATGCCCTGGCGGATTACTATACTTCAACCGGGCAGAGCGAGGAGATCCGCCGCCTCCGGGAAGCTGCCGGAAATCTGCGTTCCAGCTCGCGCGGCATCATTGTAAAGCATCTCCAGAAGAATTATTCCTGACACCTCTTATCTGCATAAGAATCTTGTCTGTCAGACGGCTTGCCTCACTTCGGGTGAGCCGTTCTATTTCCACATCCATAATCAGTTTATGCTGTTCCCTGAGCCGATATAACTTTTCCTTCTGTAATTTTGATGCCGGTTGATCTTTTTTAACATCATAGTTCAGTGGTGCCGGCTGAAACAGCCCTTCCTCCGGCACATAGAAATGCTCCCGCAGACACCGGTACAACCTGTCCGTCGCCTCCGCATCCGCAAGTGCCCTGTGCGCATGGTGCGGGATCTGATAGTATTCGCACAGAAAATGAAGCCGCCTGCTCTCTAAGTCCGGCAGATATTTCCTTGCCAGCTTCAGGGTATCGACCGCCTGTTTTTCAAAGTTCTCTCCGAGATTCACCGCAGCCTTCTTCAAAAAGGAATAATCGAAATTGATACTGTGCCCCAAAAGCGGCAGTTCGCCTAAGAACTTCTGCAGCTTTGGAAAAACCTCGTCGATCACAGGCGCATCCGCAAGATCTTCGTCCCGGATGCCCGTCAGTTCGACGATCCGTTCTTCCAGTTTCCGCCCGGGATGGATGAAGCTGCTGAAGGTCTCTTTCACCTCTCCCTGTTCAATCCGCACCGCGCCGATCTCTATGATTTTGTCTGTCTTGGGATTCAAACCCGTTGTCTCCAGGTCAATGCTGACATAAGACTGCATTCCGACTGTTGCTTCTTCCATCTGTCTCCCCGTTCCGGCACTGTTCGCGCTCCGCTTTCCCAGGTAAAAAAACACAATATACAGGGAAAATATAATACAAAATTAATACATATCTGACCAATGCAATAGGCCCCAGCAGCAGAGTCGCACAATACAGCAGAATTGCAAGCAATGGAACAATCTGCCGATACTGTTTCCGATACCAAAGATACATCAAGACCTGAAAATAAATCAGAGCATACCACCCTGGACTTAACAGCAGGAACATACCCGGCAGCTTTTGCGTATCCTTGTCGACGGAAATACTCTCATAGACTGCATGTAAACGGGGAAGAATGATCTGCTCCTCCCCCGGCGGGCCGACCCTGTAATCAAAATAACTGCTCGCGCCATACACATCCTGGTATCCATCCACCACCGCAAAAGGATACCAGTAGTCCACTATCCCCAGCAAAAAGGAATTCAGATAGGTCATCGGTTTTTTCCGGCCTGTCTGCCACCACAGTTTCCAGAACCGCGCAGGATTTTCCTTGTATACCTCCTGCCGGAATCCGGATTTCACAAAATCCGCCACGGTGGAGCGATATTGTTCCCAGTTCTCCTGTGGAATCAGTGTGTACAGATATTGCAGCTCCTCCGCCGTATAGGTTTCCTGCTCGTAATGATATACCCTTGCCAGCTGCTGCAGAGGCACAGATAGCATTTCCTGCATGCCCCCCGGCGTTACCTGCAGCATATTATAAAAGGGGCCCACATACAAGGCATATAAACCGCCAATCACCGCCAGTATACCGAAATATCTTCTGAAATGCCTGCGGCATAGCGGCAGAAGAAAAACAAGCATGGCAACCACTGCATAGAAGCCGTTATTGCGCATTATCATTGACACAAGAGCCGATAAGCAAAATAGTATCTGCCAGCTTTTTCTTGCAAAGAATGTCTCCTTTGACACACAGACTCTCCAAAGGCTGATAGCAAACAGGAGAAAGGCAGCCGAAAACAGAATGTCCTTTGTACAGCAGATCGCAAAAAGCTGTACTACAGGGGAGAATGCATAAAACAAGATGGCAAAAAGCCGCCACAGCGGAGATACCGCCCTTTCCCGCATAAACTGAACAGTATAAGCAAAGACAGCCGCCAGCACTGCCATCTGCAAGAAGACATAGACCGCTATCCCGGCATTATAGCTCCCTGTCAGCCCATGAATTTTCTCTACAAGCCCTCCCAGCAGAAGTACATGCAGCACCGGATGATGCGCTGTAATATTTCCTGTATTAATCTGAAGCCACTCGTCATATGCATCATAGGAAAAGGCACCCGGGAAAACCGAAAGCCACGCAGGTATCCACATCAGGAACAGAAACAGCGCAATCATCCAGCCTTTGAGCCTTCCCTCAAAAGCCGACGCTTTCTGCACTATTTTTTTCGCCGCGATGTTGATCTTCTCTTTTCTCTCCGCAAAGGTCCAGATACCGTAAATGACAAGACTTAACAGAATGCTGCACAACAGCCATTTCACATAAAAGTCCGCTTCCGTCAGAGATAACGTATAATAGACATCCAGACTTTTTCCGGCAGCAAAGCAAAAAGCACTGACTGCCCCGGCAATTCCTGCCCCCAAAACCTTCCTAATTTTCATCATCTTCTCCGCTCATAATATCTCCAATATGCGCCGTCTGTTACCTTATCCGCGCAGTACTCATTTTCAAGCCAGTCCATCAGCCATGTATTCTGGGACAGCTCCCATGACAGATTCCCAAAGCCCGAAGCAAGAATCACCACATCAGGATATTTTTCAGGGTTTAACTCCCAATAATACAGCAGCTTTTCATTGTAAGTAGGCGTAGACATCACTGTAGGCGCTCCCACCTCAACATCCTCGTATAAATATCCCAGCGTGTCCACCGGCTCCCCTAAAATCCAGATAGTATCACCGGGCTTTACAAACTGCCCCCACTCCTTCATGGAATCCCTCTGCATGGCCGCCCCCAATTCATCCGTGACAATCCCCATTGCCGGCCCGCTGCGTATAAGTCCCAGATCATCGAGCAGCGAACAGATCTGTCCCCGTCCGTAAATCGGAATATGAATGAAAACAATTCTGAAAACAATCAATATAAGCCATATGTGGAATCCCCCTGCGACTGCCCTCCGCAGGCTCTTTTTCTCCATCTGCCCATACCAGCGGTAAAGCGGTACAACGGAAGCACATATCCAGATCAGCATATACGTAATTGCCTGTATAAACGCATTGTCGGACAGCACCAGCGTCGCAAGCAGATTCATCAGGCTGACCGCCATAGCCATATAGTACATTCTCTTTTCGTTATCGGACAACAGCTTCCTTTTCCAAAAACCCAGAGCTAAAACAAAAAGAAAAGGAATTGCATAACCTCCCCGGTTCTTTACGCTTAAGATATTGACAAATAAACACGCCATCAATACAAACCATGATGCAGTCAGCCAGTTATTCAGAGAGAAACCTTTCTTGTTTCCCTCTTTCCTTTTCCCAAGAAGCCATAGCAGCCTCTCGACAAGAAATCCAACTGCGCAGACACCGGCTAAGATACCGGCAACCTTTCCGATATTCAGGATATGTGCAAGCACCTTGTCCCACATGCTCACAGTATGGGTAGGTTCCAGCCCCAACGCGCAATCCAGGCACCGCATGATTGTATCGAAGCCGATTGTATATAACAAATACAGCACAAATGCCCCGCCAATCAGGGCGCACACAGCCGTAAACAGACCGATGTCTCTTTTCCGTTTCGCAGAGTACACCCACAAAGCAAAAAGGGCGGAAAAATAGCAAAGTACAGCGGACGGATACGCAAAAACTCCCAGACACAGACTGACTGCTGCCCCCAGCAGATAAATGACATTCGACTTCTTCATATATTGCAGCAGGCACAGATACATTGTTGTGGAAAACCAGATCTGCATGTTTCCGAATTCCGGAGTCAACAGCTCCTTCGGCGATATCAGCAGATAAATGACACCGATAATCAGCGCGGGCTTTTCTCCGATCCACTCCTTCACCACCTTCATAAACCATATGGCAATGCCTCCGCGGATCAGCAGCCCCATAATCTGGGTATACAGAACAATACCTGTCGTCGTACCCGTAATCATGATATATATTTTCATCAGAATGGCACACAGAAAAGCCGAGGTCTGATGTGGCTCCCACATTTGCGTAATCATCTTGTCCCCCTTGACAAAACGATATGCCATGGCGAGCTGGTATTCCGCATCATAGCTTATATTTGTAAATACAAGCGATATGACTGCACCGGCTATTATAACAAGGTAAAACAAATACATTCTCTTCTCTGCCCGACTTTTCATTCCAGATGATTCTCCATATCAAAACAACATTTTTTCCCTTATACCACAAAACTGCGTTCATTGTAACAGATTTCTGTCCGGTATTCAATTACAACAGTCTGGCCCCGGATCATTCCTAAATTTCCTCTTGACAACTGAATCCGCTTCGTATATTCTGTATATACCGTATATATACAGCAGTCACGGAGGTGCATAAGTGAACATTATTATCAGCAACGCGAGCGACAGGCCCATCTATGAACAGATATACTCCCAGATTAAAGGAAACATCGTATCGGGCGAATTGTCCGAGGGAGATGCACTCCCATCCATCCGGGCACTCGCAAAGGATCTGCGAATCAGCGTCATCACAACAACGCGCGCATATGATGAGCTGGAACGGGATGGCTTTATCAACAGTGTTCCCGGCAAGGGCTTTTACGTTGCAGAGAAAAATCTTGAGCTTGTGCGTGAAGAACACTTAAAGCAGATTGAACAGTTCCTTTCAGAGATCGTCTCGCTGGCCGCTCCGTGTGGCCTGAGTAAGAGGGAGCTCTCTGATATGCTGGATGCTGCATGGGAAGATGTTAGAAAGGATGAGACAGATGAATGCACTTGAAATAAAAGGACTCACAAAGCAATATAAGGACTTCCGCCTTGGCAGCTTTGACCTTACACTGCCTGCCGGAAGTATTATGGGACTTGTCGGCGAAAACGGTGCCGGCAAAAGTACAACAATTAAGCTGATTACACATGCCATTACCGCAGATGCCGGAACCATCTCCGTACTCGGCGTGGATAACCGCACGAAAGCCTTTCTGGATGTCAAAGAGGACATCGGGGTTGTACTGGACGAGGCATATTTCCCCGAGGTGATGAGCGCAAAGAATGTCGGCAGGGTCATGGCAAAGACCTACCGTCACTGGGATGAGGGAAAATTTCAGAATTACCTTTCCCGTTTTTCCCTGCCCCCTGACAAGGTTTTCATGGACTACTCAAGAGGTATGCGGATGAAGCTTGCCATTGCCGTTGCGCTTTCACATGATGCAAAGCTCCTGATTCTGGACGAGGCAACCAGCGGCCTTGACCCGATGGTGCGGGATGAGATATTGGATATCTTCAACGATTTCACCCGGGAGGATAACCATTCTATCCTGCTTTCCTCCCATATCATCAGCGATCTGGAGAAGATCTGCGACTATGTTGCCTTTCTGCATAAGGGGCAGCTGCTGCTCTGTGACGAAAAGGACCGCATTCTGGAGGAATACACCATGTTGCGCCTGCCGATGCAGCGTCTCGCGGATCTGCCGGAGGACAGCGTAATTGCCAGAAGAGACAACGGATATGGCACGGAGGCTCTGGTACACCGTTCACGCATTCCCGAAGGGTTGCCCACAGAGCACACGACGTTGGAGGACATTATTCTGTTTCTAGCTAAAGGAGGGAATCAGTCATGAAGGGACTGCTTTTAAAGGATTGGTATTTATTGATTAAGAGGCTGAAATTTGTACTGCTGATTATGCTGCTTTTTGCATGTATCCCCGGATATTCCATATCATTCTTTGCCGTTCTCTATGCCGCATTTCTGCCGATGACTGCTCTGGCATATGACGAGCGTTCCAAATGGAATGATCTGGCGGTAATGATGCCCTACTCCGTGCCGGAGCTTGTGACAAGCAAATACCTCCTCGGTATCATCGGCGTATTCATTGCCGGAATCATATCTTCCGTCGCACAATTCCTGTCAACCGGCGGTGGTGCAGCGTTCTATGAATCAATCATGAGCCTGTTGGTTATGGTCTGTCTCGCCCTGATCTTCCTGTCCATCAACATGCCTATCATGTTCCGGCTCGGCGTAGAAAAAGGCCGCCTGATCTTTATGCTCCTGATCTGCGGCGGCACCTTTGGCGGTATGTACTTCAAGGATAAGCTCATCACACTGTCAGGGCAGATAAACAGTGTGACAATGCCGATCCTTTTCATTGCTGTATTTACTGTAATCATAGTCTGCGCTTCCATTCTGATCTCGATACAGCTTTACAAGAGCAGGCAAAAGTAACTTCACTACGGGACAGTTGGCATTTCTTACAGGCTCGCAAGGAATCTGTCGAATGCCTTCTGTCCTTCTTCTGTTCTCTTATAGACTCCCGCATCCTCCAGAACCTGCATAAAGACCAGTCCGATCTCCTTCTCGATAATGGCATCTATGTTGGATGCGTCTATCTTTTCATATCCGGCTGAAAATTCGTCAACCCAGTCCGCATGCTTTGCCAGCTCCTCATCCGCCCTGAGATCCTTTCCCGTAAGCATGGCTTCCTTCAGATGCGCCATCTCATCCTTCAGGCGCGCGGGCAGCACGGCAAGTCCCATCACCTCAATCAGTCCGATGTTCTCCTTCTTGATGTGATGCAGCTTTGCATGAGGGTGATAAACGCCAAGAGGATGCTCCTCCGTCGTGATATTGTTGCGCAGCACAAGATCCAGCTCGTACTTCTCACCGCGCTTTCTGGCGATGGGCGTGATCGTGTTATGCGGTTCGCCGTCGGTGCAGGCATAGATAAACGCTTCCTCATCCGTGTAGCTGCGCCATTTTTCCAGAATCCTGTCTGCCAGTGCAATGATGCGCTCTGTATTTTCCCCGCTCAGGCGGATGACAGACATCGGCCACTGTACAACGCCCGCTGCCACATCCTCAAAGCCCTCTACAGTAAAGCCCCGCTCAACCGGCGCCTTCGCCATGGCAAACTCATAATGACCGCCCTGGAAATGGTCATGGCTCAGGATAGAACCGCCGACAATGGGAAGATCGGCATTGGAACCCACGAAATAATGGGGGAACTGCCTTACAAAATCAAACAGCTTGCAGAAGGTGTCATGCTCAATCTTCATCGGCACATGCCGGGAATTGAACACGATGCAGTGCTCATTGTAATAGACATAGGGCGAATACTGGAAGCCCCACTGGCTGCCGTTGATCGTCACCGGTATGATGCGGTGATTCTGTCTTGCCGGATGGTTCACCCTTCCCGCATAGCCCTCGTTCTCCTTGCAGAGAAGGCACTTAGGATAGCCGGACTGCTTTGCATTCTTCGCAGCAGCAATCGCCTTGGGGTCCTTTTCGGGCTTGGAAAGGTTGATCGTGATGTCGAGATCGCCGTACTTCGTCGGAGCAATCCACTTCTTATCCCTGCTGACTCTGTATCTGCGGATATAGTTGGAGTCACAGCTTAAGCTGTAATAATAGTCCGTAGCCGCCTCCGGTGACTCCTTCTCATACAGCTCCCAGAATTTATGGATAACCTCGCTGGGTCTGGGCATGAGCATGCTCATGATCTTCGTATCAAACAGGTCGCGGTAGGTCACGGTATTCTCTGCCATCAGACCCTTCTCATAAGCAAAGTCACACATCCGTCCCAGAACCTCTTCCAGCTCGGAAACGTCCATTGTGACACTGCTGTCAGCATCTTCCAGTTCATCCAGTCCAAACAATTCCAGCAGCCTGTTGGTCGTGAAGACAATGTCCTCTGTGGGAACCAGTCCTGCACTCACGCCATATGCCACCAGCTTCCTTATATCCGTCTGTATCGCCATTTCTTCTCTCTCCTTACTTGGTTACATTTATTACAATGCTAATTGCGAAGCCCCTGAATTTCAGGCAACAGTTGTGCAGAATGTACCTGACCACAAGCAGCGCACTCTGGAGCCGCCGGTGCTTAGTCTCCGTACTCTGGAGACTTACGCACCGCTGCGTGCGGAAGGTAGCGAGAGCGTGCCTGCGGTGGTCTGTACATTCTGTGCAACGTCACTTGCAGAAACACATTTTACAACGTAGCCGGTCCATTTCCAATTTCGACTACATAGAAATCTGCCGCATATCCGATCTTCTCCTTGTAAGCAGCGCCAACCTTATCGATAAAGGTATCAATCGCCTCATCCTTTACGATGCTGACCGTACATCCACCGAAGCCTGCGCCGGTCATGCGGGAGCCGATCACTCCGTCAATTTTCCATGCCTCTTCCACCAGTGTATCCAGCTCAATTCCCGTAACCTCATAATCGTCACGAAGGGAGACATGGGAAGCATTCATCAGCTTTCCGAACTCCTCCACGTCATTTGCCTTCAGAGCCTCCACCGCACGGATGGTGCGCTGATTCTCATACACCGCATGCTTTGCGCGCTTTCTGCGGACATCACTCTTGATAATGGCTGCAAACTTCTCGAAGGTCGCCTCATCCAGATCGCCGAGCGTTTTGATCTTCACAACCTGCTGTAACTCGGCAAGTGCCGTCTCGCACTCGCTTCTTCTCTCGTTATACTTGGAATCGCCCAGCCCGCGCTTCTTGTTGCTGCACGCGATCACGATCTTTGCCCCCTTGAGCACGATGGGTGCATATTCGTAGGACAGATCTGCCGTGTCGAGGAAGATCGCATTGTCCTTCTTGCCCATGGCAATCGCGAACTGATCCATGATGCCACAGTTTACCTTGTTGAAATGATTCTCGGAATACTGTCCGATCAGCGCGAGATCCTGATTCGTCACGTCAAATCCGAAAAAGTCTCTCAGTATGTACCCGGTGAGCACCTCAACCGATGCGGAGGAGGAAAGCCCGGAGCCGTTTGGGATGTTGCCGTTGAGCAGCAGATCCATGCCGAAGGGAACCTTCATGCCCTTTTCCCCGAACGCCCACATAACACCCTTGGGATAATTTGTCCAGTCCGCTTCCTTTGCCGGAACAAGATCCTCCAGCGAGGACTCGATCATGCCGAGCTGTTCAAAATTCATGGAGTAAAAGCGCAGCTTATTGTCGGTTCTCTTTCTTGCGACACCGTAGGTTCCGATTGTCAGTGCGCAGGGAAATACATGTCCGCCGTTGTAGTCGGTATGCTCGCCGATCAGGTTGACACGTCCGGGTGCGAAATACACCTTTGCATCCTTACTGTCCCCAAATACCTCTTCAAACTTTTTTAAAATAATATCCTTCATATCCCGATCCCTTTCTATGCTTGTTCTTGTGTACGGTTTACTGTCCTTATGTTTCCACTATATAAAAAAAACAAATGAATTACTACATCCATTTGTTTTTTGAACCTGTTAAAATGTTAGATTAGGTCTTTTCTAACCCTGTTGCTGCCCGATGAGCTTCGCAATCAGCCCCTCCACCTCGTACAGCTGCTCCTTTGTGCTCTCCCGGTGGCTCTGCTTGCGATACTGGGACGGGGACATTCCCTTCATGGCATGGAATGCCTTGGTAAAGACCAGCGCATCACTGTAACCGCAGGAAAGCGCAATACTCTCAATCGGATAGGTCGTCGAATCCAGCAGCTCCCTCGCCTTCGTGATGCGGAATGTTGTCAGAAACTGCTGTGGGGACATTCCGAGGTAATTCTGGAATAGGGTATAGAGATAGCTTCTGTTGATGCAGACATAATCCGCCACGTCCGTCACCTTGATCGGGTTACAGTAATTGCTCTGGATAAAGGAGACCGCCTTTTTCACATACTGGTTTCCCTTGTCCTCCTCGTCCTTTGCAATGACGCCCGCACTCTCCGCAAGTACAGACAGAAAGACGCTCATCTGTCCGTTCCTGCGCAGGTCATTCGCCATGCCGAAGGTATTATGCTCCATCATATCCCGGACAATCGCATACAGCTCTTCATCCCGGTCGCACGAAAAGATCGGATGCCTTGCCGACAGTCCCATCTTCGTCAGATATTCCCCGGCGCGGCATAACGGAGGGTGATCGATGGAAAAGGCCTTTAAGCTGG
>OQWA01000248.1_pt1 | contig 15010 bp, 19 predicted proteins | sample 1691581 | NCBI WGS metagenome assembly OQWA01 (sample SAMN03418264, study PRJEB22391) | human gut metagenome | biome: human-gut; feature: organic feature; material: feces | host: Homo sapiens | place: Tanzania | collected 2013-01
CAGAAAAAGCATTATCGGTGTCATCCGCCTACGGGTCGGTCAAGCCGATGAACAAGCCCGAGATAGACCTCGCCGGGTTTGCTGTACTTTTCCTTGATGTACGCTTTAACGGTCGAAAGCAAATCCTCATCGCCTGATGAATCCGCCTGGACGGGCATGTTCACAGGTTTTTCGCAGACAAGAAGATGGTTGTCCTCATAGATAATTTTAATTTTGTTTTTCATTGCGGTATGCAAAAAATAACGGTGAACTCTATACTTCGCGGTACCATCTGCCCGTGCAGCCGCAGGGGAGGACGAGGCCGCCGTGCGTTATCGGCAAGCCGATCTCCTGTGCGTCGCAGACTCCGCCGAGCCCGTCAAGCGCAGTCGTCAGAACGTTTTTGATTACCGCAGGAGCAAGACCCGTCGTGTATGAGTTGATAAGGAAAAAACCCGCGTCGGGACTGAGAAGAGATACGCATTCACGAACCAACGGATAGAGGTTGGCTTCAATGCGCCACATTTCGCCGTCGGGTCCTCTGCCGTAACTGGGCGGATCCATGAGGATACCTTCGTAGAAACGCCCCCGCCGCTGCTCACGGAGAACAAATTTCATTACATCATCAACGATAAACCGAACAGGTTTGTCGGCAAGTCCTGATTGAGCAAGATTATTTTTTGCCCATGCTACAATACCTTTTGCAGCGTCAACGTGAACAACTTCCGCTCCTGCGGCTGCCAAGGCACATGTTGCGCCGCCTGTGTATGCAAAAAGATTCAGCACGCGGAAGGGGCGGCCGGTTTTTTTTACATATTTATCCACATAATTGTGCATAAAATCCCAGTTAACCGCTTGTTCGGGGAAAAGACCGGTATGCTTAAAACCCGTCGGGCGAACGATAAAACTGAGGTCGCGGTAATTGATGACCCAACTTTCCGGCAATGTGCGATTGAAGTTCCACGCACCGCCGCCTGTTGAGGACCGAATATAATGTGCATCGCAATAGCCGGCGGATTTCATCGGCCAAATTGCTTGCGGATCGGGGCGCAGCAGTATGACTTTGCCCCAGCGTTCGAGTTTTTCGTCATTCCCGGCATCAATTATTTCATAGTCTTTCCAACCATCTGCAAGATACATTCCGATTTCCTCTCAGTTGCCCATGATTCTGTCATAAATGCCCGCAAGCTCGTCTTTGCTGTAGTATTCAATGACTATTTTACCCTTGTTTTCGTCGCCGCGGAAGCGTACTTTCGTTCCGAGATGCTCGCGCAGGCTGTCCTGTGCGGATTTCATGTCGGTTGACAGCTTTTCGCGTTTCGGCTGGCGTTTTTCAAGTTTCTTTGCATCCAGTGCATCGGCAACTCGGCGTTCTGTTTCGCGCACGGACCAACCTTCCGCCGCAGCAAGACCGGCGAGTTTAATCATCAGCTCCTCGTCCGGCACTGAGGCAAGCACGCGGCAATGCCCGGCGGAGAGTTTGTCTTCAAGCACAAGTGCCTGCAATTCCTCCGGAAGACTGAGCAGGCGAACCGCATTTGCAATGGCGGGGCGGGATTTTCCGAGACGCTTTGCAACTTCATCCTGCGTCAGGTCATGTTCATCCATAAGTGTTCGGATGGCTGCGGCCTCTTCAAGTGCGTTCAGATTTTCACGCTGAAGATTTTCAATCAGAGATACTTCCAAAACCTGCTGTTCGTCCATTTCGCGGACAATCACGGGAACTTCATTCAGTCCTGCACGGCGTGCGGCACGGAAACGGCGTTCACCTGCAATGATTGAATATCTCTCGCCGACTTTGCGAACGATTATGGGCTGAACGATACCATGCTGCGCTATGCTGTTTGCAAGCTCGACAAGCTTCGCTTCGTCGAATTTTTTTCGAGGCTGATCCGAATTATTATCTATCAGATACACGGACAGAGTGCTGACGGCGGTTTCGTTGGGAGCTTCATATCCGCCGAGAAGTGCATCAAGCCCTTTTCCGAGTCCTTTCATAACGTTAATTTTCTCCGTTTCTTATTATTTTCATCATCTGTTTAATTGCCGATTATTCATTGTCGCATTCGATAAGCTCTTCCGCAAGGCTGACATAGGCTTTTGCTGCATTGCATTTTGCATCATAGAGCGTTATCGGAAGGCCGAAACTCGGGGCTTCGCCGAGGCGAACGGAACGGGGAATAATCGTTTCATACACCTTATTTCTGAAGAATTTTTTAACTTCGCCTACGACCTGTCCGGACAGATTTGTTCGCTTATCGTACATGGTCATAACAACGCCCTCAACATCAAGCACCGGGTTCAGGTTCATGCGAACCAAACGAACAGTGTTCATAAGCTGAGAAAGCCCCTCCAAAGCATAGTATTCACACTGAATGGGAACAAGCAGCGTATCTGCTGCCGTAAGAGCGTTAAGCGTCAGCAGACCCAGTGAGGGAGGGCAGTCCGCAAAGATATAATCAAACTCATGCTGAATTCCGCGCAACGAATTTTTAAGTTTTTGTTCACGCGCCATAAGACTCACAAGCTCAACTTCCGCGCCTGCAAGCTCGATTCGGGACGGGATAACTTTGAGAGTCGGAATTTTTGTGTTTACAATTATTTTTTCGGCATTAACACCGTTGATAAGCATATCGTAGACGCTGTACTCACATGCGTCCTTGTCAATACCGACGCCGCTTGTTGCGTTGCCCTGCGGGTCGATGTCAACAAGAAGTACGCGCTTTCCCTGCTGTGCAACGCAGGCAGCAAGATTAACGGCGGTTGTTGTTTTGCCGACGCCGCCTTTTTGATTTGCGATGGCTATGAATTTTGCCATTATGAACCTCCGCACATGTTGTTTTAAGCATATTATACACATTTTTTGCCGGTAATGCAATGCCGAATACGGTTTTTTTAATTGAAATTATCGGCTTTTTCTCCCGAACTATCGGATTTGCCGATTCGTTATATGCAGCGGTCGGAATGTTTCACGGGAAACAAATGCCTCAAACAAGGCATTGGACGAAAGGAGTGTCGGAAAGGTATGTTTCACGGGAAACATATGTTTCGCAGGGAACATTTTCGCTTTGTACAGCGGCATTGTTCGAATGCAAAAAAACGCCGCATAAAGCGACGTTTACGGAGAAGGGAATTAAAACAGAAATTATTTAGTTATTATTCCGTTTGTATAGACGGGGACACAGTCCGTTGAGTCCTCCGAAAGACAGTAATCAACATCGCGCTCAAATCCGAGAGAAATCAGACGGGCGCAGTGGAACGTTTTGCGCAAATCGAAAGTTCCGCTTTTAAAGCTGTTGTAAAGATGCTCACAGATAAGTGCAATATCCGTAAGCTCGAGTTCGCTGCAAAGCGAACGCAAACGATTGATAATTGCACCGGCAGCGCAAAGATCATCGGCGGAAATCATGCGGTTTGTTCCGGAACAGACAATCAGAATGTCGTCCATGAAACCGGCAGCCTTTCTTGCAGCCGCAGAACAGTTGCTGAGTGCACCGAGAAAAATATGCCGCGCGTTGCGAACTCCGCAGATGGCGGCCGTGCCGTTTGAAGTGCTGATAATGACGGTTTTGCCGCCGACAGTCTCGCGGTTGTATTCGAACGGAGAGTTGCCGACGTTGAATCCGGGCAGAATCATACACCCGCGTTCACCGCCGAGGATACAGTCCTTGATACCGATGCGGTTTGCGTATGCCGTGGCATCGCCCGGTTCGACCGCGGGAATGATTTTGGCGGCGCCGTTGTCAAGCGCGGCGATAATCGCACTTGTGCAGCGGAGAACATCGATAACAATAACCGTGTGTCCGTTCAGCATATTGTCGTACAGTTTGTCTCGATAAGTTATAACATCAATTTTCATCAGAATCACCATCCTTTTCGGAATCGGATACATTATAACATACTTGTGCAGAATTTCAAGTGCCCTGAATGACTTCGGCTGCATTAATCCGTTACATTATTCGAACAAGAAGTATTCCCGAAACAACACCCGCCGTGCAGCCCGCAAGCGCGGCAGGAAGGGCATGACGGGTTTTGGAGATGCCGACGGAACCGCAATACAGAGCCAGTGTGTAGAATATGGTTTCCGTTGAACCGACGCAGACCGAAGCAGCACGACCGACAAAACTGTCCGCACCGTACCGTGTAAGCGTGTCACCGAGAAGCGCAAGGGAAGCGCTTCCGGAAAATGGACGAAGCAAAATCAGCGGCGTGAGTTCGGAGGGAATGCCGATTTTTTCGAAAACGGGCGAAAGCCAATTGTCGAGAGCGTCAAGCGCACCGCATCCGCGAAGAAGCGTTATTGCGCCGAGCATTGCGGCAAGGGCGGGCAAAACGCGAAGAAGCGTCGGCACGGCATCGGCCGCACCGCGGATAAAGGCCTCATATGGGTTCACACGGCGAATCAGGGCATATGCAAGCAGCGCGGCAACGAGTATCGGAATCACATATTTCATTTCACACCCGCTCCCGATTCGAAAAATTTGCAGGCAAGAATTGCAGCGGCAGCAGAAAAAACCGAGGAAATAAACGTTGGAAGAACAATGTCATAGGCATTTGCGGATCCGCATGCAATACGAACAGCAATGACACCGGTCGGCATAAGCTCAATTGCAGAGGCATTGAGTGCAAGAAACATGCAGATCGCATTGCTTGCACTCTGCTTATCGGGATTTACGGCGTTAAGGCGCTTCATTGCATCAAGTCCGAAAGGGGTTGCGGCGTTGCCGAGTCCGAAAAAATTCGCCGCAAGGTTCAGCGTCACGGAGGCGGAGGCGTCACCTGCATCGGGCATTAAAAGGCGGAGCGGCTTGTGCATTCGCGCCGCAAGCTTTTCGATAAGTCCTGCTTCGGAAGCAACATTGATAAGCCCCATCCACAACAGATACGCGCCCGCAAGCGATATTGAAAGCTCAACCGCAGAATCCGCGCCCGCAAGCAGACAGTCCAATGCTGCACTGCCGCTGCCGCCGAAACAGCAAAAAACTATGCCGATGATACAGCTTACTGCAAAAAAGAATCCCATCATGGTAAACTATATGCATGAAAAAAGCCGCATAGCTCAATTCGTTCGAACATGCGGCAAAAAAAGCCGGCTCAGCATTCACATCATCAATTCAATTGCAGCTTATGCAGCTTAATCAATAGAAACAGTTCAGTTCGTTTCTGTTCAATTCATAATCCACGGAGGATTGCAAATCACCGAGTTGATTTACCCATGAATTGACGTTAACGCGGAGCCTGCGGAAACCGAGTCGCTCATAAACATGCTGAGCACGTTTGTTGCGCAGGTTCGTGTCCAAAACGATTTTTGCATAGCCAAGGCGAAAGAGTTCGCTTATCAGCATCGTCAGAAAGATTTTTCCCAGACCCTGTTCCTGTTTTGTAAAGTCGCAAATTTTGATTCCGATTTCGGCAGCGGCGGCAGAGGAGCCGGGCTGTTGTTCGGATTCGTCGGCCTCGGCGGGAACGGTACGATAACTTGCTTCGCCTATCGGCTTTCCGTATTGTTCCAAAATCAGCCTGTGGCACCCGGTGCTGTTTGAAATGTCGGCAGCTATTTTTTCGGCGGTTGTTTTAAGCCCGTTCGGGAAACCTGCGTGCGCCATAATACGCCCGCTGTTCCACCAGGCAGCGAGCTGAACACTGTCCGCAGAGGTCGCATCGCGGATAGTCAGCGATTTATAACGAATATTCATATCAAAAACTCTTATCAAACTTGAGCGGCAGCCGCAGCCGAATGCAGCGCTTAACGCACCGAAAATGCCGCAGCGGCCGAACTGCTTCGGTTTATGCGAAATAACCTTGTTGCAATCGGCGGATTATTCCCATTCAACGGCGTCAATGGACACAAGGTATTGCTCCATGAAATCCATATAATCGTCCACAAGGCGCATCAGATAAGTCTGATACCTGCTGAATTTCGACGAAACGGATTTGAGCATATGTTCGTAAACATATTCCTCATCATAGGGCGAATCGTCTTCGGCAATCTTTCTGAGATATTCGTCGTCAATGGCAACAAGCGCAGAGATGATTTCCTCCAGCTGTTCATCGGGAATAAAATCGAAATCTCCCGCGTTGCGGAATTTGCCCGCGATAAAATCTTTTGCGGCAATAATATCGAGTTCCATGTTGTTTTTGTCCTTTCGGTTAGTAAATTCAGTGATCGCCCGGAATACGGATCGGCGGTCGCATAAATTTCATTTTTTTGTTTCGCCGCATGTTTTTGCTTCACAAGCTTTGATGCAGCAGGAAGGCCTCTTTTTCGGAGACAGAATAAAGAAGGAGAAAGTGTATTTCATTGCAGTCACCACCTATGTTATTAAGATATAATAATTTTTAATTCCGTATATCGATTATCGATCGCGGGCAGCACGCACAACATCCAGCTCAACATCCGGAAGGCGGAGCGCAAGCTTGTCCGCAAAACTGTCTGCGCCGTCCTGCGGAGATGCCCCGAGAACGATAACAGAAACGTTGTGTTCAACGGCAAAATCGACCAATGCATCCATAACGCTGTCGGCACGAAGAATCGTAAGTTCCGCGTTCACGAGCAAGGCGCAGGTGAACAGGTATTCGATTGCATCAGCCTCAAAGGTCGTGTTCATGAAATTATGTCCCGTCTGTACGCAGTGGACGATGAAAAGCTTTTGATCATCCTTTTTGCGTTTTGCACCGTGGTTAATGAGTCGTTCGCATGAACGTTGGCCGGTCACACAAACCATCACGCCGCCGGAGGAGGGAGCCTCAGTTTGAATATCAGACATAAATAATCCCTGTACAAAACATTAAATTAACGAATCCGCAAACACTTAATCGAATTATCAAGCATCGGGACTCGGCTGCCGCCGCGCGGCATCTTTTTCGGAATCGGAAAGCACACTTTGAATCTTGTCCGGCATTTCGCGGGGCGGAAGGGCAAGAGCCTCTGCAACCGCCTCGATTGAGGTGACGGAACAAAAAAGATTCATGAAATGCTTATCGGTAAAACCTTCCGCAACGCAACGCTCGAATTGAGCAATCAACGGATCGTAAAACCCGTTGATGTTGACAATAATTACGGGCAGGTTGTGATAGCCGAGCTGTTTCAGCGTCAAAACCTCCAAAAGTTCTTCAAGCGTTCCGAAACCGCCGCTGAGAGCAACAAAAGCATCGCTGCGGCTTTCCATAAGCTGTTTGCGTTCGTGCATTGTTGCGGTTTGAATGCGTTCGGTGCAGTGTTCAAAATAAATCCCCGGAATATTGAGCTTTTCGGGAATTACGCCGATGATCTTTCCGCCTGCGGAATATGCGCCGCGGGCAGCCGCACCCATCAGTCCTGTTCGTCCTGCGCCGAAAACCATACCGTGACCGTCAGATGCAAGACGATGCCCGAGCTTTTCGGCAAATTCGATATAACACTCGGGAATGTTGCTGCTTGACGCGCCGAATATGCAAACATTCATTATGATGACACCGGTACTCCGCGGGGTGATGCCCGTATGCGAAAGTCCTTTCGTTTAAGTAATAGATCAATGCGGAAAGCTTTGCCGCACAAGCGGTGCGGTGAAATCCTCTCCGTATACATTATAACATCAAATTCGCGAAAAGGGAAACAAAAAAATTGAAAATTTGCGGGCGAAACGTTGATATTTTTTCACAAAAACGGGATAAAGTGCAATTCTGTGAAAAAAATGAAACCGTGCAGGCGGTGAATTGCCGTACAGGCTGAATAGTTTGGGCAGAGTGCGGTCACGATTGAAAAAGACAAGAAAAGATATATTTTGCAGAAAAGGCAAAAATGTGACTTCGGCTGTTGTAATCAGCCCATTTGTTTGCTACAATGGTCAAAACAGAGTAGGTGGCAGTGAGTTGGCAAGTGCCGGGGATACAGGGAGTTGATTCCCGGACGAAAACTCATGTGCGTTCGGCAAATACAAGGCAAAGAATGCTGTGCCGTGCGCAGAATGTTTGTTGCTGTGCTGTCGCCGCATCCCGCTGTTACATAGGCTTTCGGCTTTCGAAAACGGATTCAAAAATTTTGTTTTCACGGCTGCTCCGGGGCGAGCGGCAGGCTGCCGCGCCGGTAACAACGAATGCTCGGTTCAAAACACGGAGGATTCGATTTTTTTATGCAAAAATTAAAACCGGTTGAACAGCAGTTCAACAAAAACAACAGACCTTACAACACAAAAGCAATCTTCAGTCATCCGTTCTGCCCGGAATTCTGGCGCTGCGCGGCAGGCGAATTCAAAAATTGGCGAATGCTTGTTTTTGCTGCCGTCATCATTGCAATGCGCATTGCGGTAAAGGCCGTGAAAATTGTTATCATACCCGGGGCGCTGAATTTCGGCTTTGATTTCATCGTCAACTCGGCGGGTTCAATGATCTACGGCCCGCTTGTGGGCCTTTTGGTAGGCGCGGTAAGCGACACGATCGGAGCGGTTCTTTTCCCGACGGGAGCTTATTTTTTTCCGTTTATCTTTGTCGAAATGCTCAGCAGCTTCATTTTCGGCCTTTTCCTTTATCGCGCAAAGCTGTCAAGCTGGCGCGTAATAGCCTCGCGATTTGCGGTCGTTGTTGTTTGCAACTTCATCGTAAATCCGCTTGTTATGACGCTGTATAATGCGGTCACGGGTGCGGACCCGTACAAATTCATCACGATTGCACGCGTCATTAAGAACGCCGCAATGTTCCCGCTGGAATCCGTTGTGCTTGTGATTTGGCTTGGTGCAATTTCAATGGCACTTTACAAGATGCATCTGCTTCCCGAAAAGCCGCCGATGATTAAAGTCAGCGTCGGCAACATTGCTGCGCTTGTTTGCGCCGCGGTTATTTCGGCACTGGCAATTTTCGGTTATGTTAAATGGAAAAAATCAAACACAAAGCCGAAGCCGGAATCAACTCCCGCCCCGATAACGGAAACAGCCGCACCGACGGGAGATGTGCCGAATACGCCGTAAAAAGTGAATATCCGCACCGCGAATAATGCTGTGATCACCTCCGTCCGCTTTCAAACAGCGCGCCCCGTCGGAGGTGATTTTGGTTGTTGATTTTTTATTAAAAATAAAGTATACTGTGCATGAAATCTGCGCTTAAACGTCCGAATCCCGTTCACGGGTCAATTTTGTCGGCGGCGCACAATTTAACGGTGGAAAGGTTGATTTCTCCAAATGAAAAAAAACGTCAGAGTGATCTCACTCGCCCTTGCTGCTCTGCTTCTTGTTTCGGCATGTTTTTGCATTACGGGCTGCAAAAAGCATGAAGTTAAAATGACAGAAAAGAATAACGGACTCTACGACTATGAAGAGGTTCGCCAGATTAACGAAACGCTGCGGATGCCCTACCCGCTCGGCACCAAGGAAGCGGCATTCGGTTCGGAGTTCGAATCCTACGGCGGCATTCCCGACCATGCGGAGATTTTCCGTTCAAAGGATAATCTTGATATTACGTACACTCTGAGCACTCTTGAACTGAAGTACGGAACACCGGATAAAAACGCGGAGCTTATCGCAACCGGGTTCACGATTCGCGCCGCAAACAAGACCATCATTCGCAATGCGGACGGTTCAACGACGCCGCTCTACACCACCGACCGTGCGGTTCTCGGAATAAGCGTCGGCAACAGCATCGACAAAGCCAAAGAAAAGCTGCTGGATGCCGGCTATGAACAGATTTATGAGGAAACTCCCGTTGACGACGGTTTGCCGCACAGCCGAGAGTTTTCATTCCGCAAGGGCATAGTCATTGTTTCGTTTGCCGTCGAAACAGGGAACGATATTTCAAGCATACGCGTTTGGATTCCTTACCGCGATAAAGACATTGACGCGTTGAACAAAAAGAGTCATCTTCCTGCGGATCTCGGGTTGTTCTACTCTGTTATGATTAATCCGAATTTTAAATATTCCGGCAAGAACACAACGTCAAGACGCTATGAAAGCGAGGACGGCTGCGTTGCGATCATGCGCGGCTTCCCTGATGTTAAGGATGCGGCAATGACGGCGGAGGTCAGCTTTACTTCAACCGAATACGATGCTCTCGGCGTTAAAGTCGGAATGACATCCGAAGAGGCGGAAAGAATCCTCTCCGAAGCGGGCTGCACAAAAGATTCGGACGGACTGTACGTATTCGGCAATGTTGCCGCAATTCGGCTCACCGTTGAAAACGGCACCGTTGCAAGGATTGCAGCAACACTGCGCCCTTCAACCAATCTTACGGATACTGCTGTTTCGGGCGATGAAGCAGCTCCTTCGCCTGTGCTCGATGAAAACGCAAGGAAGGCAAACGACTGAGTTTTCAAAGCGGCGGCTTATTAAATTGAATCGGTAAACAGTGAACGATCTTTCGGTGCGGGTGTGCCGAGGGATCGTTTTTTTGCGGAAAAGGCGAGGATATTAATGTTCAATTGCCCTTAACAGGGAATTCTGCGCCTTCTTTGCCGTTTCAATTTAAACAAATAAAAAAAACACTTGCATATGTCATGAAAATGTGTTAAAATATCATATATGTAACAGCGGGTGACGAGAGAGATACTGCGGGTCTGCCAAACGCGGTTCTTCCGTGACAGGGCAGGCGGCATTGCAGCCCTCCGGCCGTTTATAAAGAAAAGGAGGCGATCGAATGAATAAAATCATCACTATAGGCAGGGAATTCGGCAGCGGCGGACGTGAGCTTGGGAGAAGGCTTGCCGAAGAGCTTGGAATTGCATACTATGATCGCGAAATTATTGCCGAAATCGCAAAGCGCACGGAGCTTTCGGAGCAGTATGTGCAGCAAATTGTTGAACATCGTCCGTTGAATTTGATGCCGATAACAATCGGGCACAGCATTTGTCCCGTTCCGCATCCGCTTATGGAGCAGAACCAGGAGATTTATCGTCAGCAGGCACAGATTTTGACGGAAATGAGCCAAAAATCCGACTGTGTGCTTGTCGGCCGCTGCGCGGACTATATTTTAAAAGATGAAAACCCGCTCAAAATCTTTGTCTATGCGGATATGGCAAGCAAAATTGCGTCGGGCGTCCATTCCTCAATGTCTTTGAGGAGAGGCAGCAGGATTTCAAGCGACTGCTTTGCCGATACGGGATCGGTCTTCATCTTTTTGTTTACATAAAGCTCAACGTCATAGTCGGGCATTTCTTTTATAAAGGCGATCTGTTCGGGAATTTCTCCGAATACCTCCGTGCGCGGCTGAAGATTCTTACAGAGCAGACCGTTGTCTTTGATATACGGGAGGTATTCCTCCATAAAAGGCTTTGCATGCTCCGCAAATTCTTCGGGAGACAAAGCCTTGATATACTCAAAGTTTATGTGACGCAGCTTCAGAGGATCAAAGATAGCGGGGGATTTGCTTATTCTCTGCGGATCCCAATTGTCGATCATCTCGCGGAGAGAGAAAATTTCCTTTTCGCCCTCGGGACTCCAGCCGAGAAGAAGAAGATAATTCAGAACAGCCTCGCTCAGATATCCTTTTGCAACAAGATCCTGATAGCTTGCGTCGCCGTTTCTTTTCGAGAGTTTTTGATGTGCGTCCTTCATAACGGGCGGGCAGTGGATATACACGGGAGGCTCCCAGCCGAAGGACTGATAGAGAAGATTGTATTTCGGCGTGCTCGAGAGATATTCGTTGCCTCTGAGCACGTGCGTGATGCCCATAAGATGATCGTCGATAACGTTGGCGAAATTGTATGTCGGCATACCGTCCGATTTAAGCAGAACCTGATCCTCAAGCTCACGGTTATCGACCTCGATATGACCGTATATAAGATCGTCAAAGCTTGTTTTGCCCTCAAGCGGCATTTTCTGACGGATAACATACGGTACGCCGTTTCTTAGATTTTCCTCAATCTCCTCTTTCGAAAGGCTGCGGCAGTGTCTGTCGTAGGATCCGACGGTTTTGCCGGACGCGATCTGCTCCTCTTTCATTTTTTCAAGGCGTTCTTCGGTGCAGAAGCAGTAGTATGCCTTGTCCTCTGCAACGAGCTTTTCAGCCCACTCCTTGAATATTCCCATACGCTCGCTCTGAACATACGGTCCTACATCGCCGGGCTTGTCGGGACCCTCGTCCCAAAGAAGTCCCGTTTCGGTAAGGGTTTTGTATATCACGTCCACCGCGCCTTCTACCTTTCTGCCCTGGTCGGTGTCTTCGATGCGAAGAATGAACGTTCCGTTGTCGTGCTTAGCGGTAAGAAATGTGTAAAGAGCGGTTCTGAGGTTGCCGACGTGCATATAGCCCGTGGGGCTGGGTGCAAATCTCGTTCTTGTTTTAGCCATTGCCGTGTTTCCTTTCGTATGTTATCGTGAATAATTCACCGTACATTCGTTTATTTTACAATTATAGTACACTTGAAAAAAAATGTAAAGAATTATGAGTGCCGTACTATCGGTTTTTTTATCAAAAAAACGCAAAGTCGGTATTATGGATTTAATTCGGAGAGGGCGATGCCTATTAATTTGTCCGTTTTGTCTGCAATAAATAACGGAATATTCAGCACGTCTCCGTCGAGCTTCAGATTATCAAGCGAAAAACGTATGCGGAGTTTTGTTTGTTCGGGAAATATTTCTTTGAATTTTTTCAGGCTTTTGCTTTTTGTGTTTGTTTCCGATTTTACCTCGATCGGAAAAATGTCATTCCCGCGTTGAATAAGAAAGTCAACTTCATACGGCGGATTTGACTGACTCCAATACCGCGGTGTTACTTTGAATTGAGTTATAAGCGTCTGCAAGACATAGTTTTCCGTGAGTGCGCCCTTGAATTCCGTAAAAAGGCGGTTTTTTTCGGAAAAAACGTTGGGTGCAAGCTGCGAAAGACTTCGAAGCAGACCGACATCGACGGGATATATCTTAAATGCGGAAAGATCGTCGTAAGCCGAAACAGGAAGTCTCGGGGCGGAGCTGCGGAAAATTTTGTAAACAAGCCGAGCATCAACGAGCCATTGAAGCGCATCATCGTATTCTCTTGCGCGTGCTCCTTCTTTACGACCTTGAAACGCTTTCCGTCTTTTTCAATGATTTTGTCACCCTCCTCCGGCACTTCGTCCTCCTTTAATTCCACCTCGGAAGTCTCCGTGATGGTAATCGGCTTGTCCGGAATCATCTTGGTAAGCCTGTTGGACTCTTCCAGTGGAAGTCTGCTGATTCGTGCGACGTCCTTGATGGCACCCTTTGCTGCCATCGTGCCGAAAGTGATGACATGGGAAACATGATCGACGCCATATCTGTCCTGCACATACTGGATGACACGATAACGTCCGTCATCATCGAAGTCCACATCAATATCAGGCATTGACACACGCTCCGGATTCAGGAAACGCTCGAACAGGAGGTCGTACTTGATAGGGTCCAAATTGGTGATACCCAAGCAGTAAGCTACGGCGGAACCGGCAGCGGAACCACGGCCAGGACCTACAGATATGCCTTGGGCCCTGGCTGCCGCGATATAGTCCTGCACGATGAGGAAGTAGTCAGGGAAACCCATCCTGGAGATGGTCTTGAGCTCGAAATCCAGACGGTCCGCAGTGACATCATCCAGAACATCCCCGTACCTCTCCTGCGCACCCTTGTAGCACAGATGGCACAGAAACGCCACCGAATGGCGGAACTCCTCACCACGGTCGTTGCCCTTTTCGTCGCACCTGCCCGCGTCAATGACACCCTTGTATTTTTCCAGCTGATTGTCAATGTCTGCGAGAAAGTCCGGGTCAATCTGGAACTTGGGAAGAACGTGTCCACGGTCAATCGTGTAGCGCTCGATCTTGTCGCAAATCTCTACCGTATTCGTGATGACTTCAGGATGGTCAGGGAACAATGCTGCCATTTCTTCCTCGCTTTTCAGATACTCCTGCTGGGTATATCTAAGTCTGTTAGGATCGTGCCATGATTACTCACAATCAGTTGGACAACATCTATCATGGGCTTGGCCGTCCTCCTTGCGCACGAAGTGGACGTCATTGGTAGCGATGACCTTCACGCCATGTTTTTCGGCCAGGTCGAAGATGACCTCGTCGTACTCCTTCTCCTTCTCATACACCTCGAGCGAAAGTCCCGGAACCTCCGTCTTGTGCAGCATCACCTCCAGATAATAGTCATCCTTGAACACCCTCTTGTGCCACTCTATGGCCTTTTCCGCGCCTGCGATATTGCCGTCGAGAATCATTCTCGGAATCTCTCCTGCCATACAGGCGGAAGAGCAGATGATGTCCTCGTGATACTTTTCAATGACCTCGTGCGAAACCCTCGGCTTGTAGTACATGCCCTCTATATGTCCGGTGGACACGATCTTCATAAGGTTCTTGTACCCGTTGTAGTTCTTGGCCAGCAGAATAAGGTGGTAATAGCCCTTCTCCTTTACCTTGTGGTCTCCCTTGGACACGTAGATTTCGCATCCGATGATAGGCTTTACGGAAGGGTGCTTCGCCGCGAACTTGAAAAACTCTTTCACGCCGTACATATTGCCGTGGTCAGTGATCGCAAGGCCGGGCATACCAAGCTCTTCGGCTCGGTTGAACAGGTTTTCGATAGAAGACTGGCCATCAAGAATCGAATATTGGGTATGGACGTGAAGGTGTACGAAGGACATAATTCATCTTTTGTTAAGGAGAACAAAGTTACTAAAAATTCCGTCATTTTCCCCTTACTTTTGCAGGAGTGGGAGAGAATGAGTAAATTAGCATTCGCTTCAAACACGAGCTTTAAAATTGAAATAATTTATACACTATGAACTTATTGACGTGTGCTTTGGCTGCAGCTGCGATGTCGTCATCTGTTGCAGTTTCCGGAAACTCCCCAAAGATGGAAATCTGGCAGGATCCGGGTGTATTCGAGATGAACAGGCTTCCGATGAGGGCCACATTCCAGACAGACCAGCAGAAGACATTGACACTGGACGGAGTATGGAAATTCCAGCTCTGCCAGTCTCCTGCAGAGAGGACAAAGGATTTCTTTTCAGAAAAATTCAACGATTCTACCTGGGGAACCATCCCTGTACCTGGACTTTGGGAGCTGAACGGCTACGGAGATCCTCTTTATGTCAATGTGGGATATGCCTGGAGAGG
>OQWA01000250.1_pt1 | contig 14966 bp, 14 predicted proteins | sample 1691581 | NCBI WGS metagenome assembly OQWA01 (sample SAMN03418264, study PRJEB22391) | human gut metagenome | biome: human-gut; feature: organic feature; material: feces | host: Homo sapiens | place: Tanzania | collected 2013-01
AAAATCCGTGGCTTCTTTTTGTAATATTTTACCATAATTGTTTCCCAATCATGGTATTGATGTCCATTCGGACGCTTTCTGTTCTGGAATAAGGTCATTATACCATGATTGCTTCTCAATCATGGTATGTTGTCCATTCGGACGCTCCCTGTTTTCAAATAAGGTCATTATACCATATCAACAGCAAAAAACGCACGAAGCACACCATGCATTCGCGTGTGTGTTTCGTGCGTTTAGGAATATTCGGAGTCTAAAGCTCTGGTTGTACTCAGGGATGGAAAAACTGTTATTCCGCCGCCGGGGATGCTGATTCTTCCGCACTTGTCTCCGTCTCTTCCTCGACCAGCTCATCCAAACCGTAGTTAAAGCGGTTAATGTCCGTCGCACTGACGACATACACGGTGGATGTGGACGGGAAGCACACGTAATAGCTTGAGGTCAGGTCGTTTTTATCGCCGACATGCAGGATATAGCTCTTCGCCGCTGTCTCGACCGTGATCGTCCTCTGCGGCTCTGTCAGTCCGTATTGCGCAAGATCCGTCACATTCTCTATGACCTGCGATGCCTCCAGCGGCGCTATGCCGTTTACCATGGAGGTGATCCTGGTCTGCTTGATATTCAGGGAATGATCCTGTGCGGCATACCATGTGTCCTCTTCCTTTTCAAAGGCACATTCCTCGCCCTCGTAGTCATAGGCAAGCTGGGTCACGTCCTCCTCAGCCGCATCTATCACAAAAATCTTTTCGTCCTCTTCGACAGGCTTATCCGCCTGTGCCTTATTGTACTGCTTCAGCCCAAGGAAGGCACAGAAGAGAACCACAAGCACTCCGACCAGTACAAAAAGCTGTCTTTGTTGTTTTTTCATGCCACTAGAGCCTCCTTCTCCTGAACCACACGATAAAGCCTGCTGCCAGACAGCCTACCGGCAGAATAATGACTGTCAGCAGCCCTACGAGAACCGCCCTGGACTGCGGAACGGTAAGGTAGGAGATCTCATAATTTTTCACCGGGATCGAGACATTGACCTCTGCATCGACAAAGCTGCCGACTGTGTTGGTAAAGAGCACCTGATTTGCGCCGCTGACCATCTCGTTTGCCTCATCCGTGAACAGCTGCTCGCAGCCGTAGACTACCATCGTTGCCTCTGTATTTTCATCTATCGTCTTCACGGCGGAAATGCCGATCGCAAACGGCCCGTCAATGTCCCCTTCCGCCTTGTCAAAATTCTGCAGGTTGATCTCGCCGGTCTTGGAAAAGGCATCATCAGAGGTTGAAAGAAAGGTTGTGTAGGTCATATCCTCCGCCGCCTCGTCCTGTATCGTGATTCCCTGCACATAGGGCGCAAAGATGTAATACTGTCCGTACAGACCGGAGGTGTATGTACTGTAGCTCTGCTTCGGAAGCAGGAAGTAAGGGCTTCTGTAATAGTTTTCGGCATTCTGCTCCACGACAAGACCCTCCGTCCTGTTCAGCCCCATATAGTCGAGAATGGCATCCAGATTCGGTGTTGCTTCGTCCGTGACACCGGTAATCAGAATCACATTTCCGCCCTGCTCCAGATATGCCAGCACCTTATCCCTGTCGTCCGCGGAGAAATCCGTTGTCGCTGCGTTGATAATCAGGCACGCCGCATCCTCCGGCAGACTGCCATAGTCCATCAGCTTGATTGTCTCGTAATCCACATTCTGCTTCTTCAGGGCACTGGTAAAGCTGCTGCTGAAATCATACTCGCCGTGGCCCTCCGTCATATATACCTTCGGCATATCATCTGAAAGCACATAGTCCAGAGCGCTTGTGATCTGTCCCTCTCCGTCATAGCCGGTCGTCGTGCTGGCGCCTGTCGTATAGTCGTACTCGCTCTCGTAAATGCTGCTGTAAGGTACGACCTTGTTTCTCTTTTCACTGACGACAATCAGGCTGTTCATCGAAATGGTGTCCGTGTACTGCCGGTAAAATCTCGGGTTCACATTGGGATCGACATACTCGACCTTGATGTGGTCGGAAAGCTCCTCATACCTCTGGAGAGTCTGTCCGAGCGTGTCGTCCTGACTCTTCTCCGCCACGATCACATAGATCGTGACATCCTCATCCATATTTGCCAGAAATTCCTTGGTCTGGTCTGTGAGAGAATAAATTTTGTCGGCTGTGACATCAATGGTTGTCCATGTGGTCGGAAGCTCTGCTGCAATGATGTTGACAATTACGACCACAGCTACCGCCAGCACTATGCTGCCCGTACTGTATGCACCGAACCGCAGGCTCTTTACGGAAACGCTGTAGCGCCGTTTCTGGATCGACTGTACTGTCAGGAACAAAGCAAGCACCGTCAGCGAAAGGAAATAAAGCACCGAGCGCAGATTGAGCGTTCCGTTCAGCATCTCCGTGAAGGGCGTCGCCATGTCAAAACAGCCTAACAGCTTTGTCAGCAGATTTCCCGTGGAAGAAATCAGGGAACAGATGGAAGACATCATGTAGCCCAGGAACAGAACGATAAAGGTGATGACTGCGGCAATGACCTGACTCTCTGTCAGCGAAGAAATCAGTACGCCGATTGCAATTGCGGTCATTCCATAGAGGAAGAATGCCAGAACCGCCAGATATGCCTCGCCCATCGGCACCGAGCCGAAGGCGCTCATAATCAGCGGATAAACGCAGACAACTGCTGTCGGTATGCTGAAAATTGTCATCAGCGCGAGATACTTTCCGACGACAATATTGCCAACCGACACGGGCGCCGTCAAGATGAGCTGATCCGTCCTGCTCCGGCGCTCCTCCGCCAGAATCCTCATACTCAGTACCGGGACGCTGAGCATAAAGAGGATGATGACACTCGATATTGCGTAGGAAAGATAGGGATAACCGTTCATCATATTGTAAACAAAATAATACAGACTGACGAAGAAGAGCGTCACCGCAATGAACAGTAATCCGATAAAGGATTGAAAGTAGGACTTTAATTCTCTTTTATATATTGCCAGCATTCTGTACTTCCTCCCCGCTTGGATTTTCTTCCGCCCTGTCGGGTACATCCGCCTTCTGCCTTCCGCGGAAGAGCTTTTTCTTCTCCTTTGTGACCGGCTTTACATCCTCCGTCAGTTCAAGGAAGATGTCCTCCAGAGACTTTTCACTATGTATCATCTCCATGATGGGGAGCTTCGCCTCCGCCAATGCATAGAAAATATCCTCGCGGACATCCCTGTCCTCCTCAGACAGCAGCTTCAGCTTTGCAAATTCTTTTTCCGGGGCATTCAGCAGTTCGACCGAGGCAATACCCGGCAGCTTCTCCAGAAGCTCCTTCACCTGCTCCGGGTCGCCCTTCACGGTAAGCTCCAGTTCGGCACCGCCCGCCATGCGCTTTTGCAGTCCCTCCGGCGAGTCGCTTGCCACGAGCTGTCCGTGCGCGATAATCATGATATGGTCGCAGATCGCACTGACCTCGGACAGAATGTGTGAGCTTAAGATGACGGTGTGGCTCTCGCCGAGCTTACGGATCAGATCACGGATCTCAATAATCTGCTTCGGATCAAGTCCGACGGAGGGTTCATCAAGGATCAGAACCTCGGGATCGCCGAGAATTGCCTGTGCCAGACCGACCCTCTGGCGGTAGCCCTTGGACAGGTTGCGGATCAGTCTTCCTCGGACATCCCCTATCCCCGTCATCTCCATTACACCTTCGACCTGCTCCCTGCGCTTCTTCGCAGGCACTTTTTTCAGTTCTGCCGCAAAGAGCAGATATTCCTCCACCGTCATCTCGGTGTAGAGGGGTGGAATTTCCGGCAGGTATCCGACCTTTTTCTTTGCCTCCTCCGGCTCCCTCTGGATATCCTTTCCGTCGATCGTCACGGTTCCCTCGGATGGTGCCAGATAGCCGGTTATCATGTTCATTGTCGTGGATTTTCCGGCGCCGTTCGGCCCTAAGAAGCCGTAAATCTGTCCCTTTTCCACACGAAAAGACAAGTGATCCACAGCCGTGTGTCCACCGTATCTTTTGGTAAGATTTGTTACTTCGATCATACATCCTCACATTCCGCCGCCGTGCGGCTCTCTCACGGGAATCTCCCGGGTTGTTATATATTTGTATACTAGAGAATAAATGTCACCAAAAAGTGAGGGTTGTATGAAAATTGTGTGAAAAGCGGAGAATCATTCCAGAACCGCTACTGCTTTCCGGCGCGCTTCTCCTGCAAGATGGCCGTATTTTTCTCCACTTCCTTTTTCCCGAGAGGATAGAGGAACTGCATGATGAGGAATACGATCAGATAGCAGATTCCCGGAACGAGCGTTGCCACTGTGTAAATGCGCTCCGACACCTCCTGCGTCTGGGCTGCCGCCTCGGACACATAGCCGATTGCGGTAAGAACAAAGCCGCCCAGCCCTCCGGCCAGCGCCTGCCCTACCTTTCTGGCAAAGGAATAAACCGCATACACCGTACCGTCCTCTCTCTTCCCCGTCGTGACCTCCTGATAATCGATGATGTCCGTGATAAATGCCCAGATGATCAGGTTAAACAGCCCGACACCCACCATGCCGAAGAAAATCAGAACCATAAACAGAAAGACACTTCGCACTCTCAGGAGAAACAGCAGCGTATACATGACTCCCGCCAGCAGCATTCCCAGCGCCCCGGCCTCTTTTTTTCCAAAGTCCGCCGCTATTTTTGAAATAAACGGCGCCAGCAGAAAGGTTCCCGCAATTCCCACCAGATTCACGATAGACAGTGCTTTCGCATCCTTGAAATAATCGAGAAAGAGATAATTATTCATCGTCTGGCTCAGCAGAGATGCCAGAAGGAGCACCAGCGCCGCAAAAACCAGTGCCAGCAGGGGCTTGTTCCGCGCCAGCCCCTTCAGCATTTCGCCCGCACTTTCCCGCGTGGTCTCCTTTTTCTCGAGAACGACTCTCTCCTGACATAGGAAATAGCAGAGCCCATAGCAGATTACCGCAAGCACGCCGAATACAACTGCTGTCAGCGTGAAGCGCACCGGCAGCACAACCTGATTTCCCGCAGCGTCCGTCTCATAGATTAGCAGCGGCACAAGGACACCGATCACCAGCCCCGCCAGACTGGCTCCAACTCCCCGGAAGGTCGAGAGCGATGCCCTGTCCCTGACGTCCGGGCTGATGACGGATGCCATGGAACCGTAGGGAATGTTGATGCCTGTATAGCAGAAGCTGCTCCACAGCAGATAAGTCACAATAACGTAGACGAGCTTCACCGGATATGCCCAGTCCCGCACGAAGTATAAGTACATAATCGTGCTCGCCACGGCGACGGGAATGCACATGCGTCTTATCCACGGTCGAAACCTTCCGTCCTTCGCCGGCTGCATATGATCCACGATCCTTCCCATCGTGACATCCGTAAAGGCATCCACAATCCTCGTCCCCATGAACAGCAGTCCGACAACAAAGCCGCTCAGCCCCAGCACCTTTGTGTAAAACACCATCAGATAATTGCTTGCAAAAAGAAAGCTGAAATCGTTGCCGAAATCGCCAAACATATAACCGATCTTATCTTTAAAGCCAAACGGCCGCTTCTCCTTATTTTCAGACATAAAAATCCTCCATTCTGCGATGCGTTTTGCCTTTAGCATCCCACAGAATGGAGGAAATATACATGTTACGTTTTACTGAACGCGGATGTCGCCGCTGGTTGTGGTGACAGTTACTTTATTTTTGCTGTCATTGCCTACGCTGCCCTCTGCGCGGTCGCCCTTCTTGGAAAAGGACAGCGCATCGTCAAAGAAGGTGCTGATCTCGCCACTGACGGTAGCTGCCTTGAATTGCAGGCTCTCATCTCTGGACAACTGCAGCGTGGCTGCTCCGCTCGATGTATTGATGTCCAGATCCCCGGTAAGCTGTGCAACGGAAAGCCGGACGTCTCCGCTGGTTGTACTGGCAGTTCCGAATCCGCTCTGACCCTCAAGCACTGTCTCCCCGCTGGTTGAAGAAACCGAAAACCTGCTGTCGACACCTGAGATCCGGATGTCTCCGGAGGTGGTACTTACCTTTCTCTCGCCGCTTCCGTCTGAGACCGTTACCGCACCGCTGGTCGATGCAGCCAAAAGCCCGCCGTCCGCCTTATCTAACCGTATATCTCCACTGGTCGTCGAAATTTCAATTTCCTCCGCGGCCAGCTCTCCCGTCCGCACCTCGCCGCTGGTCGATGTAATCACCACCTGTGACGCAGCAACATTTTTTGTCGTAATATCACCGCTCGTGCTGGACAGCCTCAGCTTCTGCTGTAATGATAATTCCCTGTCCATCACGATCTCACCGCTGACCGTTTTGACACTGATCTCGCCCTCGTAACCGGCCGGCAGCCAGATTTCTGTGTACATATAGCGGTTAACGTTAACCATATTGTTCACACGCTTAGGCCCCTTGACCGATAAGGTGCTGCCGGACAGCTTTATCTCAGCCAGTTCGGAATCCTTTACCGCAAAATTTGCAAATTCCCTTACAATCACCGTGCTGCCGTCCGACTCATAGATCGTGACATCATTACCGCTTTTTTCATAGAGGATATTCAGCTTATCAATATCTTCGACCGAAAACTCCTTTTCCTGAACCAGTTCGGCATTGCTGCTTAAGATTTCCCACCGGGCAGAGTCTCTTCTGCTCAGGCCGTAGCCGAGCAGAACGCAGAGTCCCACAACAACCACACTCAAAACCGCAATTAATGTTATCTTTAAACCCTTCATGATTACCTCCCGTTCTTATCCTTACGTAAACTGAACGCCAGCGAAGCGATTGACTGGATGCTGCCGCCGATCAGGAAAATAACCCATGTAATGTACCATGCCCCGGTGTTGAAGCTGATAATGAAATAGGCAACCAGCACCAGTGTCCAGATCAGCGTGCTGACAGATCCCATGACCGCCTTGTCTTTATTATTCCTGTATTTCTCTTCCTTGTATTCCTCAACCATATCCTGCTTTTCCTGCTTCTTGTATACAGGATACATATTCGCCGCATAGACCATCATGACGGTGGGCGGGATACAGATCAGTCCCGCTAAGACCAAACCGATACCGGTAGTCACATCGCTATAGCCATACGCCACTTCACCGATCAGTGCGAAACCGAAAAATACAACCCCCGCCAGAATATACAATCCTACAGCGATCGCCTGCAAAAGTGCTTTTTTCTTTCTGTCGCTCTCCGACAGGCTCAGCAGATTCTTCTCCTCAACCTCTTCAAAAAGCTCCGTCACATCCCCGATCGACTGGATCACATTCTGATAGGCATCCTCCTCGGAGTGTCCCTCCTGAACCAGATCCTCATACTTATCCAGCGCATTCTGAAGCATTTCCTGTTTCAGTTCCAGCGCCTTCCTTGTCTTCGGTGCCTCTTCAAACAACTGATTAAAATATTCTACAATTCTCTCCTTCATATGAATCATTATTCCTTTCTGCAATCTCTGAGCCTGCACTTCCACTGTGCATATTATTTTAAAAGCTGATCGATCATTTCCTTCGCTTCGTTCCACTCCTGCTTATAGCCCTGATAGGCAGTCCGTCCCGAATCCGTGATCGCATAATAACGGCGCCTCGCACCCACCGTTTCATCTCCCCAATAGGTTCTGATATAACCCGCCTGCTCCAATCTCCGGAATGCAGAATACAGCGTAGCTTCCTTCAGCTCATATCTATTGTCCGTCTTCTTCATAATGTCCTTATTGATCTGATAGCCATAGCTGTCCTGCTCCAGAAGATGTGACAGGATAATTGCCTCTGTATGCCCGCGGATAATATCTGATGTAATGGACATAGCGTGTCACCTCCCTTTTCTTGAGATACAGCATACATTATAATACCTCGCCTGTCAAGGTATATTATGAAATGTTGTAAAAAAACAGCAGACAAACAAGCCTGCTGTTTCATAAGATAATCTATTTATTTTTGCAAACCGGCATGGCGAATCCGCTGCACATTCCGGTTCATTATGTGCCTGCCCAGATGCTCATAGACAAATTCCTTCAGCATGGACAAAGGTTGTCTATGCTCCTTCAGGAAATCATCCGGCGCATCATATACGCCGAAATCCTGCCCGATTGCCTCACTCTGGATATAAGTGTCGTTCCTGTCCCACTCAATCCGGGGCGACTGGAAATCCTTCACGCAGACACCATAGCCGCAGAATGCGCCCTTGTGTCCGGGAAACATTTTATACAGTCCTTGCAGGTATTTCTTATCGATAATGACCCCTTCCAGACAGAACCATATCTCCTCGCAGCAAACCTCGACCCATGTATGTACGACCTCGTCCGGCATCTGTCGGGTGACAAATCCGCTGCTGGCGCCCTTCTGCACCTTTTTGTATACCGTGAAACCATGAATTCTGCACGGAATATTGACCGCACGCAACAGCGCCATGAGGAGCGTTGCCTTTGTATTGCACTGTCCGATTCCGTCGCGCAGCACCTGCGATGCGGGGATTGCATCGTTTTTGTTATAGCCAAACAGGATCTCATCCCTGACATAATTATAGATGCCCTGAATCTTGTGGAAATCATCAAGCTGCTTCCAGCCCTCTCTCTGTATCAGCTCCTGTATCTCCGGTGCAGAATAGTTCAGAATGGGTGTTTCCCGCAGGTATTTATCCTTCCCGTCCGCTTGCTTCATCTGTTTCCCTCCTCGGTATGGCTTCGGCTTCCGAGTGCTTCATCTGCCATATCTTTACCGGGAGTGTAGCATATCACCCATCTCGTTACTATCAAAATTCTGCTGTCTTTCCGCAGCCGCCTCCGCATTTACATTTGAAATTGCGATTCCTGTATTCTTCTTGCAGGTATATGCCAGATGTGCCGGAGAGCAGAAGCCCGCCTCCATCGCCGCAAACGTGATACTCTGCCCGCCCATCACAAGCCGGTAAGCGTACTCCATCTGCCGTATGAGCATATAATTCTTGATGGAGATTCCCATTGTCTCCTTAAATAAATGCTGCAGCCTGCTCTCCGAGAGAAATACATCGGCTGCCATATCCGCAATGGATTTCTGAAAATACTTTCCCTGCCGGATATTCTGCAGCAGCTCCGTCATTCTCTCATCCTGTACCGGTCGGCTGTCCGGCTGTCCAAACAGCTCTGTCAGCAGCTTTTCGGCAAAAGAAATGATCTCCTCGTCGGTTTTGTTCCCGATCTGTTCTAAAAATTTTCCATACTCTGCATTGCCTGTGCAGCAGTCTCTTCCTTTCAGATACCTCTCCTCCATACGTTCGGCATAGGTACTGCCGGTATCAAAGAGAAAGAACAATTTGCACGCATTTTCCTTCTTCAGTATGTGCTTTACATTGGCGGCGAGAAATATCGCATTTCCCCGGACAGTTGTTTCACCGGCCACCACCTCACCCGGATCTCCGCAAAACAGATGCAGCATCGGATGCTCATGCAGCTCTACCTCAGAAAATGAGGGCACGATAATGATATAGGTCTCCCGAAAAAAGATTCTACTCAAAATACGTGCCCTCCTTTATAGTTTCTATTATAGCAAAGGCTATTCTTTTATAAAATGACTCTTCGCAAATTCCATGTCCTGCACAAGCTCCAGTGTGCCGAGATAGTTATTGTCTCTGTCCCTGACCGCCATATAAGTTACGAGCATGGTTCTGCCGTTCTTGTTCATCCAGACGGGAACCTGATCGAGCGTGCCGTTCCGGAATTCCTCAATGATTCTTCTGACACGCTGTTCGATCTTCGGCGGATGGCAGGAAAACACTTCTCTGCCGATTGCCATGCCCGGGCGCTTAAACACCTTCGGCCCCTCATTGAAGAACCGGTTGATATTGTCTGTATCCACAAAGGAAATCTCCAACGGTATCGTGTTGAGCATTGCGGTGAGCTGTTCGACAGTCAGATGTCCTCCGGGCATCACAATCTCCCCGTCGGTCACCGCTCCCACCTTTGCCCGCTCCGCGTTCTCCGCTTCGTCCCAGATTCCGTTCGGCACTCCGAAGCATTCCGCGTAGTCCTTGGAATCCCTGTAAATATCGTACCATTCCTCCGTCGAGAAATTCAGTGCACAGTTCGGGAAGAGGATATTTGCTTCCTTATAGATCATCTCGTCGATGCGCACCAGCACCGCCTCGAAGCGCTTCATCCACTCTTCATCCCGCCGCTCTGCCTTTGCCAGCGCTGTCAGTTCGTCTCTGATCTCGTCATCCACCGTCCACATGACAGCCGAAGGGCCGCTGATCCCGTATTTCACCTTCAGATGCGGATAGAGCAGGTCTCCCTTCTTCGCATAATGGATTGCGAGCTGGCGGAGCTCCTCCAGCAGAGACGCATCCACCTCACCGCCTTTCGCTGCCTCTCCGCATCTTTTCAAAATCCCTTCGAGCGCCTCATTTTCCAGCGTGAACGTGTGCAGCGGATGCCCGGAAATTTTCGTCAGCTCTGCCGTCGCCGTCATCCTCTTCTCCTTCATCGCTTCCGCAACCGACTTTTCCGCGTTAGCAATCTTTTCCTCCGTCGTCGTCCCATGGAACAGGGCAGCGTGGACATCGCAAAGTCTCTGTACTTCCTCCAGCGGCGTACCCTCCCTTAAGAGCTCCTGCTCTGCCTGCATAATCTCGGCGGGGTCCACCTCTCTGAATTCCCTGACAAAGTCCCCGCGGACGCTTTCTATCTTCTCTCCGGCACCCAGACGATTCAGGTATGACTTAATTTTTTCTGTATTCTGCATCTATCGTTTCCTCCCTTACAGGTTGCTATTAGTTTTCATGTTTCCTTTTTTACTATACATGAAATCCGGGCGAATCCCCGTACTAATTATTGGAAACGACATCCGCTTTTCCGATCCCGGGCTATGCTTCAACCGCCAGTTCCAGACACTTCCAGTCCTCGCCCATGATGTGATAGATCTCCGGTTCTATCCCGGCGGCATCCTGAAAACCAACGGATTTATAACAATGGTATGCCGGCGCATTGTCCTCAAAAACCCCGATTGTCACCTTCCGTACCTTCAGAATCTCGAAGGCATACTTCAATGCCAGCGCAATCATCTCCCTGCCATAGCCCTTTCCCCGCTTCGTGTCGTCAACGATGACAAAGCCGAACCGGAGCACCTGCTTTTCCTCATCCATAAAACGCATGAAGAGATGCCCGACCGCTCCTGTCTCATCAAAGGCCGTCATCTGGAAAAAGGAGTCGCTGTCGGCGGCAGCCTCATAGTACGCATTGATGTCCTCCGCAGTGACGGGATAATGGTCAAATCTGTCAGCGCTCCATCTTCTGAATGTCCGCTCGTCCTTGATCCAGCTGCATATATGCGCTGCATCACATTTTTTATAAGGTCTCAGTCTCAGCATCTGCTTCTCCTCACAATAATTCGCAAATGCGAGCGCCCTCGCGTCCTCTATATGCTGTCTTTCAAATCTCACAATTTCCATTACCGCACCTTCTTTCTGCTGCCCGCTGCCTTCGCCATATGTACCTTCCCTCTTGCATCCGTATATTTTGCTTCCTTTTTCAGCTTGCAATAGCTCTTCCATCTCGCCTCCGACAGACTTCCGTTTTCGATTGCCTCCTTTATGGCGCAGCCCGGCTCCGTCTCATGCCTGCAGTCGGCAAATCTGCATTTTCCAAGATATTGCTCAACATCCCCGAATGCTTCGCCAAGCCCTGTGGAGACATCCCACATTCCGAGGCTCCGCATACCGGGCGTATCGATGAGCATTGCGTCATTTTTCAATATAATCAGCTGTCTGTGCGTTGTCGTATGACGCCCCTTGCTGTCGGCCTCCCGGAGGCTGTTGGTACCCATAATTTCCTCTCCTGCCAGTGCATTGACAAGGCTCGACTTGCCGACACCGGAAGAGCCTAAGAAAACGATAGTCTTGCCGGGCTGTACATATTTTCCGAGCTCTTCCATTCCGTAGCCGGTCTTCGAGCTGACCACACAGATTTCAACCTCTGGCGCGATCGTCTTAACCTTCAAGATATAGTCTTCATAATCCGTCTGTAAATCTGCCTTTGTCAAAACAATGACAGGACAGGCGCCGGACTGCCATGCCAGCGTCATATATCTCTCCATCCGTTTCTCATTAAAGTCATGATTGAGCGACTGCATGATAAATACATAGTCGAAATTGGCAGCCACTGCCTGTTCCCCGCGCCCGGGCGTCGGATCGAGTCTTGAGAAGAAGGTTTTCCTCGGCAGGGTTCTGACGATCCGGCTGTCGCCGTCCGGTACATAGCGGATCAGCACGAAATCCCCTGTTGTCGGAAATTCCTCGGTTCCGACATAATATTCCTTTGTCTTTAATCTTGCATAGATCGCTCCATGCTCACACATCAATTCATATCGTTCCCGGTAAACGGCTGTCACTCTCGCCGGTATCAGTCCTGTCTCGCCGCTGTTTATAAGTTCTTCCCTTATTTCGTCCGGGAACCCATATTTTTCCAAATTCATTGATACAATCCTCCATTGTCATTACATTACTCTGGTTAAATTAGTTTTGGTGATGTGAAACTCACAATTCCTCAAGTGACGTTGCACAGCATGTACAGACCACCGCAGGCACGCTTTCGCTACCTTCCGCTCGCAACGGCGCGTAAGATGCCACAACACGGCATCTAAACGCCGGCGGCTCCAGAGGGCGCTGCTTGCGGTCATGTACATGTTGCACAACTGTTGCTTAAAAAATATAATGTTCTCCATCCCCTACGATCCGAAAAAAGGGTGCAAAAAAGCACACCCTAAGGTGTGCCATAACCGGTCAGTTATAGTATGCACGAAAGGTTAAATCAAAATCACCCTTTATTCAGTTATACAAAAAGCACCTCTCTGAATTTTCTCATAATACATCTCTCCTTTCGCAACTGCTGTTGCAGTTTCCATCAGTATAGCATTCCAAACTGCCGCGGTCAAGTTAATTTTTGCATATAATTGTTATCCTAGTTAAAACGTGAATATGCATCGACCTTTGTCACGCCGTCAACATGAAGATAAACATCCATATAGGTCACATCTTCCTTCCGATACTCATACTCAAAGCACTCAAGTATGTTATCCTGCAGCTTCTCCTTGAGGCGGTTCTCCTGAATGTACTCCATGACAAGCTTATAGGCATTCGGAATACTGTCAAACGGCTGTATAAAAGGCTCTCTGATCGTAATCACTGCGTAGTCCGCCTCTTTGTTTTCCGAATACTGCACTCCCGGACACTCCGTCTCGAAGCCTTCCGGAAGCACATAGGCTGCCGCATATCCATGCATTCCGAATCTGTTCTGCTGCTCCGGGGATACGAACGGGAAATCCCAGCCAATCATCCTTGCCTCCGGGAACGCAGATTTCAGCCCACTGTTCATTGCCCATCTTTCCATATGGTTATTCGCATCGTCCTCCGGATTCTGTGAAATAATGGCATAGCTTGCCATCCTGAAGCCGGCTATTCTATGTATGGAAATATCGGAATATATCCTGCTCTTTTCGGACAATTTCTCTCTGACCAGCGCATCCAGACTGCAGGAAAACATGGAACACATATCCACAAGCTTTGTAAGCTCAGGCACCACCTCATCTGCCTCCCATCTGGATACCGTCTGTCTGGTAACGTTCATTCTCTCCGCGAGCTGCTCCTGTGTCATTTTCTTCTGCTTTCTTAAATAACTTATATTCTCTCCTAGACTCATATACTCTATCTCCATATACGCTTTTATTTTTCGCCGTACAGCTTCTTCATTCCTTCAGGATATAACTATTATGCCATATAAAGCGCTATGGAAAAACCAATTATTATGTGCTTTTTCAACAGCCGATGTAACATTTCATGTTACAAAAGATATCTCTCCGCTTCCTCCCTCGTCATGGAATAAACCTTTTCGAGCTTGCAAATAATTGTTTCCCTGTCTATCCCATCCTCCAACTTATCCTGAACAAAGCCTCGGATTGCCTCCGCTCTTCCCTCTGCCCGTGCATCTGCTCTCAACAGTAATTCCTTCATGTACTCACTCCTCCATTTCTCATTACACCTCGCCCGGCTCACAGCGGAAGCTATTCTTCTCGTCAATGCACTGCTACCGGCCTCAGTCATAATAAAATCATAAAACGCCCTCAATTCTTCCGACATTTTCCCCGACAGACAAGTACAATTATAGAATATCTTCGCCGTTCCATCTTTTAAACTAAGCTCCGGTTTATCTTCACACCTATTCTCAAACACATATTTTGCTTTTCCTTCCCCGAACGGGTCAAAGGTACAGATAATCAATACCTTTCCCTCGGGCAGACTCTGATAGGAGCCTCCCTTTTGTAAATAATCCACATCCATCATGGACTGGTAAAATCGGCTTCTCTTCGGCAGTTCCAAATCTTCCAGTCTCCTGTGATTGAGATTCTGCATCTCCGCATCATAAACAGCTTTGTGATCTCTGGTATAGACATCCAGCCTGATCGGTTTCCCATCCGCAGTATATTGCAACTGCTTCTCGCTATGCACATCCCACATCTCTTTTAAGACCACTGGGGCGTGACGGCTGCCTGTTCCGTCCTCAGATTCCATTCTTTTAATCGCAGCCGTTTGTTATTTTCTTTCATAGTTATTTGGTAGAAATAGCAGCTTCCCCGGTCGATTCACGCACTACAAATTGGGGGCGTAACAGGGTCATGCTGCAGGTGACATGCATAAGCAGACTGCACAGAGTAGAATAACTGCACTTGCCAAGATCAAGGCGGTTCTGGCGGATCGTGGTAAGGGGCGGCGTGGTTTTGGCAGAATCGGGCAGATCATCAAAACCGATGACGCTCTCCTTCTCATCAATCTTCATATAGAAAGCCTTGATAGCCTTAGGATAGTTGGTCATGATAACAGGACGCTTGAAGTGCTCCTCAACCAAGAAGCGCTCGTGCTCTGATGCCAAGTCGTCGCCCCACTCGCATGGGAATTCAAACTTCTTACCATTAGCAATAGCCTCCTGAGAAAGATCAGGAATACCGTCTTTTTCAATGGAATCAGAAGAACAG
>OQWA01000254.1_pt1 | contig 14936 bp, 14 predicted proteins | sample 1691581 | NCBI WGS metagenome assembly OQWA01 (sample SAMN03418264, study PRJEB22391) | human gut metagenome | biome: human-gut; feature: organic feature; material: feces | host: Homo sapiens | place: Tanzania | collected 2013-01
CTCATCAGGGGTAAGAAGCTCTCGACCGCTAATCTGATAATTGGTGGAGTAGTTACCGCTTCGCCCGGTACTTTTTCCGAAAGTGTTGGTATCAATGGTTTCCTTGCCGAGAAGCTCGGACACATATTTGTGGGTGCTTTGCTCGTTGCCGCCGAGATATAAAAACTCGTCGCAGTTACCTACAATGCTTTCCCATTGCTTTTCAAACAAGGCTTTGTATATAAAGTTCCCCACCTCTTTTGATTGTTATTTTGACAGTATCTGTTTTACTTTCTTTTATTAAGGTGCCAAGTTCTGCAAGATAATACTTACCGATACCCCACGGGAACGCATAACCGAAAGAATTTTGTCGAAGTCATCAGGGAGTGAAACATTCGCAAACTCGTCCATCAAAAAATGAACGGGAACGGGAAGCGAGCCGCCGTGAATATGGTCGGCAGCATAAAACAACTGCTGAAAAAGCTGTGTGTAAAGGATAGATACCAAGAAGTTAAAGCTGGAATCGTTATCCGGTATCAAAGCGAACAGAGCGACCTTTTTCTCTCCGAGTGACGGGAGGTCAAGCTCGTCTGTGGTGGTTAAAGAAGCAAGACTTTCAAGGTTGAACTTTTCCAGTCTTGCCGCAAGGGTTATCTGTATGGACTTTAAGGTTTTCGCCGCACCCGAATGATAGGAACGGTAATACTTCAAAGCGATGTGGTCGGGATTTGACATTTCCAGTTCCGCAAACAGTTCATCAAGAGGAGAAGGTCTTGTGTCCTCCTCGTCCTCAATCGAACCGGCTCTGAGCATTTCCATTACCATTGCAAAGTTCTGTTCATCTTCGGGTGCTTCATAATGAAGATAAAATACAAGTGCAAGCAGAAGCATTGAAGCCGAGGTGTCCCAAAAAGGGTCTTGTGCCTGACTGCCTTTCGGAGTGGTACTCTTAAAAAGGTTCGTCACGAGCTTTTGCACATCGTTGTCATTCTGCAAATAGACAAACGGGTTATAGCAATGGCTTTTCTCCATTGAAATCAAATCGAGAACACGAACTTCATAGCCTTTGCTTTCAAGCAGCTTTCCGGTGTCTCTGAGTATTTCGCCCTTTGGGTCAAGAATGACAAATGATGTGTTGCACTGCATAAGATTCGGCTTGCAGTAAAACCTTGTCTTACCGGCTCCCGAACCGCCGCACACAAGGGTGTTTAAGTTTCTTCGGTGTTTCTTCGCATTGAGTCCGATACAGACATTTTGCGTCATCAGCTTATTTGCAGAAGCCGGAGACTGTCTGTATTTTTTGTTTACGGCTCTTGCATTGCCCCATTTTGCAGAACCGTGTTCTTCACGCCTTCGGTAATTCTTCTGTGTTGAGAAGTAAATCCCAATACCCATTGCATAGCAGAGAAGCAAAACGAGGACAGTTTTTAGGCTGTCCTCGCATAGCTCAATATGGAATGGGTTGTTGAACGCTGTTAATAGGCTCGGCAGTATTTCCGGCAATCCTCCTTTTACAGAGGGTGCAATCAGAAGTGCCAGCCATACGACCGGGATAATACCGATGACGGAAAGAATAATCGCAGACTGCCTTTCGTTATCTCGATTCACAGGAGCGTTCCTTTTCGATAACTCTGAACTTTTTCTTTGGGGCAGTTCCGACCTTGATGATAAGGTCGTCCACCGCATCGGTAGATTTGCCCTCGTTCATCAAATCTGTTTTCTCGTCGTTGAGAGAACGGATAATAATGCCGTGTTCATAATCGTCCAATGCGATATGATACATTTCTTCCTTCGCCATAGTCTCACCTTATCTTTCGTAGTCTTTGCTTCGTTCCTGCTTTTTCTTGTAAAGCTCATCGGAAACACGGGAGTGAATATCCGCCATCGCATTTCTCGTTTTGGAAAGCTCATAGCGAATGTCCTTCGGCTCTTTGCCGGCGAGCTTTTCAGGGATACGGTTGATAGCAAAATTCTGTGTATCGACGCCGTACTTCTTGCAAAGCATATAGCCGATACAAACCGCCTGAAAGCCCATATCCGCTCTGCTGTAACTGTCGCTGTTGATGGAGAGCTGTGCGTGGCCAAGCTCCTGTGCTACGCACTGAGCGACCGCTACGCTGTCTCCCACATCACGCTTTACATACAAGGTCTGTTCCTCGTTGTTATAAAACGCCGCCATATTGGGATACGGAAGCTCATTTGTTGCTTCCACTTCAACCGGGGAAGAATCCAGCATAACGGTAATGAGTGCTTTCGGGTCACGGTTGACAGTCGGTGCAGGCGGTCTCTTGCCGTTGGTCTGCGAAACATCAAAGACCTTTTTCACATTGTAGGAAATGCCGGTCGTACCGTCTTTCTTTGCATACTCGACAGGTTCAAGAATGGAAATGCTTTTCGCACCTTTCTGAATTTTCACATTATCTTTGCTCCAGTCATCAAAGTTTTTAAGCTGGCTTGCTTCGGGAAGCTGCTTGAAAATCAGAAGTGCGTTGACCGCAGAGTATCTGTCAAGACGGCTCTGCGTATCAAGGAAGGCTTTGAACTTTTCCGGGTCGGAAACAATCGCCTTTGCGGTGTCGTCCGCCATCTGATATACGGCTTCTTTTTCAGCCTTCATCTTCTCGGCATATTCCTCTTTGGAAAGTCGTTTGCTCTGCTGTCCTGCCTTAGCAGGGGTAAAATTGTTTGTCATTGTGATTACCTCTCTTTCACATTTTTGCTTTTAGGTTTCGGCTGCTGGTGTACGGTCTGTGCCGGGGCGTTCTTGACCTCCGGCTTTGATACCTCCGGCTCTTTGCGTTCTGCTTCTTTCTGCTGCTTGGACTGTGCCTTATATCGGTCAAGCTTTGCTTTTACCGACGGCTTTCTCTGTCTGTCGCTTACAGTACCCTTATCAGTTTGCATATCTACCGGCTCGGAGTCGTGCCTTGACGGAGGGTTTTTGTCCGTTTTGGCGACTGTGGGGTTTGACTGGGAATACCCCTCTTTCTGAATAGGTTTTCTGACGGCTTCCTCAGTGATGATTTCGTTTTTGGTTTTCGTCGGCTTGTCTTTTTCCAAAGCTTCACGCTTTTCGACAGCCTTCTGAGACTCGGTGACAATCGCAGCCTTATCAACTTTACCGAGTTCAAATCTCTCAACGATTCTCTGAATTTTGGAAGCGTCCTCTGCACGGGCAATAATATCAATCGGGACATTATCGCCCTTTGTGTTTTTATCCCTGAGTACGCAGTAGAGAACGCCGTAGCGTTTTGCCTGCTCGGTAAACTTCTTCAAGTCCTTGTTGGGGATAGAAAACACCTTCAGCTCCTTGCCCGACTTAATCATATTGGTAAGTCGAGCCTTGCCTTTTGTTTTCTGTTCCTGTTTGAGAACAGAGACTAAAAGAACGGCAATATTCTTTGCTGCCGCTCCGCTTAATTTTGCGGCTACTTCAAAGCCCTCAAGCGATAGCCTGACGACCTGTTCTGCCGCATCACCTCCGTTTGTCATTACGGTTCTGCTCCTTTCTTTCTTGTTTTTCTTCGTAAACTCTTACCGTTTCAAGGTTGGCTTCAATGACCTTTGACCTTTCGGCTATGTCATCACAAAGACCGACCTCTTTGCGGAGAGTCCACAGCTTGCTCGTGATTGCCGTAATCTGCTCCTTGACATTTGATAGCTCATTGTCACTCAAATTTCTTCTTAACTGTTTTCGCAGGTGCGTTCTATCGTCAGTCAAGGATTTGATTTGCGACAACACGGACTCTTTATATGAGAAAAGCTGCTCGTCGGTAGAAATGTTCTCCCGTCCAAGCAGCCTTGTCTCCTGAGTGATTTTGTCGAGCTTCAGCAAATCTTCTTTCAAAAGATAGTGAAGCCTTGCGGTATTCTGTTTTTTGTATTTCGGCAGATAACCCAGCTTATAGCAGTAATGCAGATACAGCCCATACAGTCCGCCGACCTTTTTGATTTTGTGTTCTCTTGTGGGCATTCGGTACTGCCTGACTCTTACCGTTTCCTTTGCAAAAGGAACGATGAGAACCTTTTGATTTTCCGTCAGCCTACGCTTGATTGCGTCCTCGGTATAATTCTCTCCGAGTGATTTAAGTCGTATCGGCTTCTTGTATCCTTTCGGGACAATCGTCCAATACTTTCGGCTGTCGCTGAGACAATGCTCATAGCCCATCTGAGTCAGGATATAATCAAAGGTCTTTAAGTTGGTGCTGTGTGCAATCGCTTCATCAATGGCGTCACGGGTAATGGAGTATCGGCTCGGCATACCGGCTTGCTCCTGCTTATAGTAATAAGAGGATTGCTTACTGCGGTTTGGGTTCGGATTGTAATACAGTCCGTACTTTTCACAGAGACGGTCGGCAACCAAACGGAACTTGAACCACGCTTTTTCATCTCCCCATAACCGCTTGCCGTCTACAAAGGAAACGGAGTTGATTACATAGTGGCAGTGCAGGTGCTTCGTGTTCAGATGAGTAGTAACCACCACCTGAAATCTTTTGCCCCACACTTCGTTTGCAAATTCCATTCCGATTTTCTGTGCCAGCTCCGGGGATATGTCCTGTTCCTTAAAGCTCAGGTATCCGTGATAGGCTTGAATGCCGTCGTCTTTGCCGTATGCTTTTTTTACAGATATAAACTGGTCTCTTGCGGTCGCAGGGTTGCAGTTGATACCCTCAACGAAAAATTCACGCTCGGTTTTTTCTTCGTCCTTTGCATAGCTGAGAACATCACGGAGAGCCTGATACTGTTCCTCGGTGTAAATATCTGCCGCAGTCTTTTCGGGATTGGCGGCATAGTCGATTACCTGACCGAGCCTTGATGTGACCGACCACAATTTACTTACTGCCATTTCATATCGCTCTTATCGGGTCTTAAAAAAGTACGCTCCACATCAGCCTGAAACTTGTGCCAACGCTCGGCTTCCTTTTTGAGCTGCGGTGCGTCCACAAATCCGAGGGTGTTTGCTTTCGCAGCAAGCTGATTGATGTTGTTGCCGATAGCAGAAAGCTCACGCATAACATCGTAAAATCTTTCGTCGGGCTTTTCTCTCGGCTCGTATCCTTTGAGAAGCAAACGGATAAGACCGCCTTCGGAAAGACACGCCCGTTTTGCTTTTTTCTGCAAATCCTGAGCTTCTGCCTTGTTCATCAGAATGTGCTTTTCAATGTTTCTCTTGCTCATTTTTATCGCTGTCCTTTCTGTAAATATAGTGCCTGTCACGGTTTATCTGAAACAGGCACATTGTTGTTACTCCGAAAAAGCCGCCGATGATTAACCCGGCGGCGACCAATACTATCTCCCGCATAGTTTATGCTCCTTTCTTCTTTGGGGTATTAGGGGCAACCCCTAACGAGTGTACCGTTTTGGACATTCCTGTCCATAAATGGTCTGCTCGCTAAGATTATGCAGACACTCAGGGTTGCCCCATAGATTGACTCTTATCTCTCCATATCCTTTGAGACAGGCTTATACGGCTTTGCTTCAATACCGTCCAAAGACTTGTAAAATCTCTCCGGGTATTTGAACTTTTCCTCGTACTTACGAGCCAGTTCTTTCGGCATACTGAGAAACTTTTCCGACTCAATCGGTGCGTAAGCAATGAAGAACTTGCCGGCAATAATGTCGAGCATTTCACGGTTGCTGTCGTCTTTCACATAACATTTTTCAATCTTCCAACCGTCCTTGCCGCCGTGTTCATCAGCCATATATGCTTCCAGTCGCACACATTTATCCGAGCCGTCAAGGGAAGAAGCATAGATAGAATATCCGCCCATACCCTCAATGAAAGCCTTATTGTTACTGCTGACAACATAGGTTCTTTGTTCCTCTGTGTAAGGCTTGTCAAAGCTGTCAGCCGTAAAAACAATATATCCGGTCGTGTGGTTTCTTTCTTTTTCTGCCTGCCGGAAATGAGCTTTCAACTGCGGATAACTCATCTCAACATTCTCAGGCTCGGAATAAACAGCCCTGTTCAGCGGCAAGCCGTTCATCTTTCCTTCCTCGTTGCAGATGATGGCAACCTCGTCCTCAAAGGGCATATATTCTTCAATATCTCCCTCCACAAGAGACTGCATTGCTTCAAGGGTATCCTCGATTTCAATGAGTTTCGGATACCTGCCCGGCTCAACAAGAATTACGGAAATCTTCTCAGGTGCTTCGACCTTTTCAAAGGTATCTTCGTGAATATTCAAAGCGAGAGAGCTTCCGTTTTCCCAACTCATATGAATCTGTCCGGCGTCGTCAACAAACTTAACTGTTCCTTTTAGCCCATAGGGCATTTGACTTTCGCCAGCCATTTTAGTGAGTACAATCTGCGTACCCTCCGGGTACATTTCTCTGATTTCTTTTAGTTTCATCGTGCAAAACTCCTTTCGGTTTTTTCTTTTATTCCCAAGCGTTTACAAAGAAAGTCGTTGACATCTTTCCCGTATTGGGGAGGGTCGTCAACGACTTCATAATTATCTGAAAGAATCGTCTGCAACGCTTTGGTTGCTTTTCTTCCGGCAATATCATTATCCAAATGAAGAACAATTCGCTTGATTGTTTTGTCTTTTTCAAGCAGCCTGCCGAGTGTAACAGGCACTTTCGAGTCCTCAATTTTCTGCTTTGGGGAATACACTCCCGCAAGAGAAACAAGGTTAAACTGTCGCCAGTCTTTGCCCTCCAGCTTCATCAAAGTTGCATAGGAAAGCAGGTCAATGGCACACTCAAAAAGATGAACCTCTCCGGTGTTTTCGGCAGTCAGGCGGAAAGAATATTGCTTTTTACTGCCGGTGCAGTCGCCCATAATCCTTGATTGATTTGTTGCTCTGTAAGCGGCGTATTTAGGTTCTTTGTTCTCGTCATAGCCGATAAAAACAGCATTGTGATATGGGAGCGACTCAATGATTAGCTCCTGTTCCAAACAGTGGTTGATGATTTCATAATCAATCCCACGCCCGAAAAGGTAATCAAATACCACATCGGCAGTAGGACTTTTTTCAGGCAGAAGCAAGGGTTGTTCCTCATAGCTTTTGATGTTTTCACAAGTCGGAAAGCTGACTGAACCGTTTCCCATAATGGTCTGAACCGCCTGCACAAAATCCATTCCACGGACTTTGATAAGGTAATCGAGGGCGGATTTGCCCCCGATACCTCTCGACCACCACATCCATTTTCCGTTGGAAATCTTCAAACTGTCGTGGGTTCTTGTGGTGTAGGTGTTGCTTGAAAACCTGACAAGCTCGCCCGGTTCATACTCTCTGAGATAGGTTAATAAATCCATTCGTTTGGCTTCGGTTATGACTTCCGGTGCAATATACGGCATAGGTATCACCGCCTTTTTACATCAGCAAATCGGCAACCGCTTTCTGTATCGGTTCGTTGATACTGAGCTTTGCAATGATAATGAGTATCTTATCAACAGGGCAGCCGATGTCATTCCAAACAGTCCAAGCACCTCCCGCAAGGTCGTCGTTTTCATACAAAGCAATGATTTCTTCCGGCGAAAACACCGTTTCAATGCTCTGTCGAACCAACTCTCCGTAGAAAGAAAGCTTTGCATTTCTAAGGGCAAATTCTGCTTCCTTTGCGGGCGGTTTGCTTCTTTTTAATTCGAGATATGCTTTATCAAGTCTCCTGACCACAACCATCATCATTGCATCAAAAGGGTTAATGATTGCTTTTCTGCAAGGGCAGTTTTCTCTTTCCTTATCGGGTGTCATTTTATCGTTCATAGGTTTTCTCCTTTCGTGTGTTCGGCACTTCGCCCTCATCGGGTTCGCCGCCGACAATTTCGTTTTCTCGCTTATCCATATTGAGCAGAATATTCAGCTCGTCCAGTCGGGCAAGCTTTGTTTTCAATTCTTCCTCTTGGATAAATGGTTTTTGGACTTCTTTCTTTGCGGTTTCCAACTGATTTTTGGTGTTCTCAAGGTCATTTTCCGCAAGCGACAAGCTCTCGGCAAATCTCTCAATTCCGTTATCGAGGCGGATAATATTGCCGTATGCGTCATCGCCGAGAGGAACATTTCTGCTTGTTGCACCTTTCAGTCGAACCTCATAATTTCGCTCTGCGGTATTAAAAAGCAGCTCCGTTTCAAACCCTCGGTACTTGCCGAGAGGAATAGGGTCGGGGCTGTTCATCTGCTTGCAGGCTTCAATGATTGCTTTACCGGCGTCGGCTTTTTCGGAATAAAAAACACCCTTAACCTCCATACCGACAAAGCGGTCGTCCGTTGGTTTCGGGTGCTGTTTCGCAGTTTCTACATCTTGCTTCAAGCCTTCAATGCGGTTTTCCAAAGCTGTAATTCGCTGCGGATAATATTTGATTATCTTATCTTCCAAAGCGTATTTTTCAGATAGAAAGTTGGATTTTAAGAGCTTCAGCTTTTGGACTTGAATATCCAAATCCATCTTCTCCTTAATATACGGATTGCCGGTGGCAAGCATTTTAATCTCTGCATAGGACAGGGCGGTTTCATCAATATCCTCGGCAGAACGCACCGGGGATTTGCTCGTCATAATCTGACTGGCGAACTTTTGCTTTCCCTCTACAAGCTGATAGAGATATGCGTCAAAGGTCTGCTCCGTTACATAGCGGTAAATATCTACATCAGGGTTTGAGTTGCCCTGACGGATAATTCGACCGGAACGCTGCTCCAAGTCTGACGGTCTCCACGGACAATCCACATCGTGAAGTGCGATAAGTCTGTCCTGAACATTCGTGCCGGCTCCCATCTTCTGCGTAGAACCGAGAAGCACTCTGACCTCGCCTTTACGGGTCTTTTGGAACAGTTCTTTTTTCTTCACATCGGTATCTGCTTCGTGGATAAAGCGGACTTCGCTTTCGGGGACACCACGCTCTATGAGCTTCTTTCTGATGTCGTTATATACCGAGAATGTGCCGTCGTTCTTTGGTGTTGAGAGGTCGCAGAACACAAGCTGTGCCGATTTTTTATCGGCTGTTTCCTCCCAAATACGGTAGATGTTATCGACGCAGGCGTTGATTTTACTACCCTCAAAATCAGGCAGCATATCGTTGAGCATACGCTGGTCAAGAGCCAACTTTCTACCGTCGTTTGTGATTTTGAGCATATTATCTACACTCGAATCCACACCGCCACCACGGACTTTCTCGGCTCGCTCCGCAAGGGAAGCAACCATTTCTTTCTGCATTTCAGACGGCTTGACTGCAACATTGTGGAAGTGTGCATCCGGCACAGGCAATTCCAACATATCCGCCGTCTTAATGTCGGCGACCTCCTTAAACATCGCCATAAGCTCCGGAAGGTTATAGAATTTTGCAAAGCGGGTTTTCGCTCTGTAACCCGTTCCCTCCGGGGTAAGCTCTACGGCTGTTACAGTCTCTCCAAAGGTACTTGCCCACGAGTCGAAGTGCTGTAAATTGTTTTTTACAAGCGTGTTGTACTGCAAGTATCGCTGAATGGTATAGAGTTCCACCATACTGTTTGAGATAGGAGTACCGGTTGCAAATACCGTTCCTCGACCGCCTGTAAGCTCGTCAAGGTATCGGCACTTCATAAACAGGTCGGAGGATTTCTGTGCTTCCGTTTGAGCGATACCGCCCACATTACGCATTTTGGTGTAAAGATAGAGGTTCTTGTAATAATGACTCTCATCAATAAAAAGTCTGTCCACACCGAGTTCTTCAAAGGTAACAACATCGTCCTTGCGGCTTTGGTCGTTGAGCTTTTCCAGCTTTTGTTTCACGGACTTTTTAGACTTTTCAAGCTGTTTAATGGAGAAATTTTCTCCACGGTTTCGCTTCAAATCCATAATACCGTCTGTCAGTTCTTCAAGCTGCTGCTCAAGAATTGCTCTTTGTCTTTCAATGGACATCGGTATTTTTTCAAACTGGGAATGACCGATGATTACGGCGTCATAATCTCCCGTAGCAATTCGACCGCAGAATTTTTTGCGGTTCTTTGTCTCAAAATCTCGCTTTGTCGCAACAAGAATATTCGCCGCCGGATAGAGCTGTAAAAACTCCGCCGCCCATTGTTCGGTTAAGTGATTTGGGACTACGAACAGAGACTTATTGCAAAGTCCGAGTCGTTTGGACTCCATAGCAGCCGCCACCATCTCAAAAGTTTTGCCTGCACCGACTGCGTGTGCCAACAGCGTATTGCCGCCGTACAGAATGTGTGCAACCGCATTTTTCTGATGTTCACGGAGTTCGATTTCCGGGTTCATACCGTTGAAAACAATGTGGCTTCCGTCGTACTCACGGGGTCTTATGCTGTTGAACTTTTCGTTATACATCTTCGTGAGTTTTTCTCGGCGGGCAGGGTCAGCCCATATCCAGTCCTGAAAGCCCTGCTTTATGAGTTCCTGCTTTGCCTGTGCGATTGCCGTCTCTTTTTTATTGAGAACGGCTTTCTTTTTGCCTTCGTCATCTTCGATATAGTCAAAGATACGGACATCTTTCAGGTTCAGGGTTTCCTCGATTATCTTATATGCGTTGATACGGGAAGTGCCGTATGTGCTGTACGCTTTAACATTGGAACGGTCATAGCTCTTTCCCTCAATGTTCCATTCTCCGGTAAACTGAGAGTAGTGAACCTTGATATTCCACTGTGCATAGCGTGGGGTGTCGAGAAACTCAAACATAAACTGTTGGAATATTTCGGGTGGAATCCAAGTCGCACCGAGCCTTACGGAAATCTCGCTTGCCGTCAAATCCTTTGGCTGAACCTTTTCAAGTGCCTGCACATTGACGGTGTAATCTTCGGGATACAGTGCCGCAGACCTTTTGGCTGTCGCCAGCTTCTCACGAACATTGCCCGACAGATATTCGTCTGCCATCAGATACTTCGGCTCATAAGAATTGCCGTACTCATAAAGAGGATTTAAGAAGATTACACCCTTTAGGTCAGCGAATAATTCCTCCTCGCTTTTGCCGGAAAGCTCCATCATATATTCCATATCAATGGCGGCTTTTTCACCCATAGAGACAGCGAGAGCCTCGTCTGCGGTGTCAACCTCCGTTACCGGCTTGTGCGGTTTAATCGTCCTTTTGAAGAACATATCCGCCTTGCGTTCCAGTTCGCCATCTTCATTGATGACCTCAAGAGCTGAGAGCAGAGCATAGGAGCTGTCGTCGGAAAAGGCGGAAGTATTGGCACGGCTGTTAATCAGTCCGTACTTCTTTGTAAAGCTGTCATACAGAGTGTTCAGTTTTTCCTGTGCTTGTTTGATTTCGCTGTCGGGGTAGTCCTCGGTTTGCAATTCAATCAGGTTGCGGACGCAATCCCTTATCCCAATCATACCCTTAATACGGTTCTCGGCGGTTGCCGATACCTCTACCGGGGACATACGGGAGTTCTCACGGAAATAGATTTTATCGTCCAAAACCGTATAAGAGAAGTTCCTTACCGTAGGGTCTGCCGGGATAGAATTATCTTCTTCCTCCAGTTCGTCGGCAACCTCGTATTCGGAGATTTCTCCGTGAATGTTTGAGACTGCTTCGTTCAAAAGCTCCGAAAGGTCGGCATTTTCAAACGGTTCACAGGTTGCTTCCGGTCCGAAACGACCGCTTACCATTTTCATTTCGCCGAGTATCATTTCCGGGTGCTGAACAAAATATGAGTTCATCCTTATACCGTTTTCGTCGGTGTCAAGATGAACCCAATCCGGCTCAATATCTATGAGTCTGTCTCGCTTTTGCAGAAACAGAATATCGGATACGACCTCTGTCCCGGCATTGCCTTTGAAGGTGTCGTTCGGAAGTCTGATTGCTCCGAGAAGCTCCGCCCTCTGTGCGATATATTTACGCACATTGGAGTTTTCCTTGTCCATAGTTCCTTTGCTTGTCACAAGAGCCATCACACCGCCGGGGCGTAACTTATCAAGCGATTTTGCAAAGAAATAATCGTGGATTAAGAAATTGTACTTGTCGTATCGTTTATCGGAGACTTTGAAATCTCCGAAAGGCACATTGCCGATAACGCCGTCAAAGAAGCTGTCGGGGACATTTACTTCCTCAAAGCCCTGTGCCGCAATAGAAGATTTCTGATAAAGTTGCTGAGCGATACCGGCTGAAACGGTATCAAGCTCCACGCCGTAAACCTTTGCGTTTTCCATTGACTTAGGCAGCATACCGATGAAGTTACCGATACCGCAAGACGGCTCAAGCAGGTTGCCCTCCTGAAATCCCATCTGTTCCAACACCTTGTAAATGGCAGTAGATACTTCGGGCGGAGTGTAAAAGGCGGTCAAGGTGCTTTCTCTTGCCGACGCATATTCCTCCGGCGTCAGGATATTTTTTAGCATTGCATATTCTGTATGCCAAGCTCCGGCTCGTTCGTCAAAGGCTTCGGGAATACCGCCCCAACCGACATATCTCGACAAGATTTTCTGCTCATCGGGTGTTGCAAAACGGTTTTCGTTTTGACAATCCTTCAAGACCTTAATCGCTGCATAGTTTCGGTGGAAGCGTTCTTTCTTGTTCACTTCTTCAACCTGATTATTGGCAAGGTCAAAGTTGTGTCGTTCGGACATAGGAATATCCGGGTGGAGGTCAAAGCTCTTTACTTTTGACTTTTTCTTTTGCTCCCAAGCGGGTACAATCGGTTCAGGCTCTTTGTCGTAACCGTTGCCGATACGAACACCCTCGTTATACATTTCCTCATCGCTGTCAAAACCGTTTTGAGTAGCAACGATTTCTCTGTAATCCTCAATCGGTTCATTCCCGATATTTGTTGCCACCTTATCAGCTCTTTCAGTGTTTTCAATAAGAGCTTCCATTGTGGCGGAGGTACAGTCGGTCAAATCCGGTGTCCTGTGAAATTCTCGGTCTGCGTCCACAAACCATTCCGTACCTACATCGGCAAGCTCCTGATTTGCAATGCTGCCAAGGTAGTCAAAGAAATCCTCAGCCGAGTCATACTCTGCCCCCATACCCGATTTGATAGACAAAAAAGAATATGATATAATAGAAAGAAAATGGAGGGCAAGCAATGAAAGAACGAAAACACGAAGCGCCGCCTCGATACGATGCGGCATTCAAGGAGGGTGCCATCCGGCTGGTGACCCAGGAAGGCAGACCCATGCGGGAGGTTGCACAGGAACTCGGCGTATGCGTCGACACCATCCGGAATTGGCTCAGGGCGGCTGGGATCCAGCCTACAGAAACGGAACGGCAGAACCGCATGAATCGGCGTCAGCGAGATCTGGAGGCGGAAAACAGAGCGTTGCGCAAACAGCTGGCGCAGAAAGACGAGGTCATCGAGATCCTAAAAAAATCCGTCGGCATACTTTCCAGGCCATAGAGGACAAGTACAGATTCATCCAGTCTGCATCTGCGGGAGTCTCTGTGGATCAGCTATGCCGGCTTCTTGAAATCTCCCGCAGCGGTTATTACGCCTGGCTTCATCGGGGCGTCAGCGCCAGAAAACTCCAGGATCAGCGGCTTTCCCGACATCTGATCTCCCTGCATCAGAAGTATCCGGCTCTGGGACTGGACAGCCTGTTTCATATGACCCGCAGACAGCTGATGTGTTCAAGAAAACGGATCTACCGACTGATGCGGCAGCTGCACATCCGGTCTGCACGCAGGAATGCATGCAGAAGCACCACCAATTCCAAACATTCGCATCCGATTGCGCCGAATCTTTTAAACCGTAATTTTCAGATTTCAACTCCGAATACCGTCTGGGTTGGCGATATTACATATATTCCAACCGGGCAGGGCTGGCTGTATCTTGCTATTGTCAAGGATCTTTGCACCAAAAAGGTTGTGGGATATGCGTTCTCCAACCGCATCGACACAGCGCTCACGCTGGCGGCGCTCCGCATGGCGGTCAAACGGGAGCATCCCGCACCGGGATTATTGTTTCATTCCGATCGGGGTGTACAATATGCAGCAGCTGCATACCGGGAAGAGCTTGAAAAACTGGGCTTTATCCAGAGCATGTCCCGGAAGGGAGAGCCACATGACAATGCGGTTGCAGAGAATTTTTTCAGCTGTCTCAAGTGTGAATTGGTATATCTGACCAGCTATGCAACCCGTCGGCAGGCGCAAAATTCAATTTTTCGATACATTGAGGGCTTTTACAATCCAGTGCGTCCTCATTCTTCCATTGGCTGGTTATCCCCGATGGAGTATGCCCGGCAGTTGAAGCGGCAAAATGTCGCATGAGCATACCGGAGCAATCCGGCGATTCATTCGACTTTTGTGTGCTTTTTCGTGTCTATTTTACCGGGAAGGGGGCAACCGACCACGGCAGATATGGCTCTTGAGACACTCGGCTTTTCACCGATGATCAAAATCGACATTATTTTCATTTTTGTTCGCAATTTTGAACACCCCTTGTTCAAAAACTATTTTATTGGTGTTCAAAAGCCGTTCAAACTCGTTTTTGCAATCACACTCCGCAATCATCTCTATTTCATCAAGTGTAAATTCTTTTAAATGCCTTGCTAATCGTTCAATATTCATACTAGTTGTTGTATTACCTCCAAATTTATTTCGTCCAAATTATTTTCTTTCGCCACAATTTCCAACAGGTTAATTAACTGAACAATCTGCCGAAAACGATTGTATTTTCTGTGGATATATTCAATCGAATCCGTCGTAATTTTCACCTCCGCCAACTGTTCAAAAATCTGTTTCAAATCTCCTACCGAAAACACCTCAAACTTCACAATCTCCGAAAATCTGTCATAAAGATGTTTGTATCGTTCCAACTTTTTATGTACCAAACCCATTCCTCCAAAATGATAGACAATACCTTTTCTTAAATACGAAATTAAATCATATTCTTTATCTATATATTCAGCTAAATTACTTATTATATTATCAATCTCAGGATCATCTATATCGTTTAAATATGTTGAAAACTCTTCAACAGCCTTTTTAATCTTTACTGGCGAATTTAAATAAATAATATTCTTTTTACCAGAATGGCTTATAATAAATTTATATTTATCTTCTTCCAGTTTTGAGTTAAATTGAACAA
>OQWA01000255.1_pt1 | contig 14912 bp, 17 predicted proteins | sample 1691581 | NCBI WGS metagenome assembly OQWA01 (sample SAMN03418264, study PRJEB22391) | human gut metagenome | biome: human-gut; feature: organic feature; material: feces | host: Homo sapiens | place: Tanzania | collected 2013-01
AATCCTAAGAAAAGCCCCGTTTCCGCTTCTCTGGCAGATACGGGGCTTTTTTTGTGAATGTCATTTAGTAGCACAGATTAAGTAAGACAAACAAAAATCCCTCCGTACCATCTTTCATTTGCAGTTGAACTTGCACTTATGTCATCTGCACCATCTGCAAATTCAACCATCGAATGTATTACACTCTGTGGCTGTACAATTACCTGAATCCTGTCAATATCGGTATCAAATAACCATTTTGCTTCCATTACTTCAAGGCCCTTATTAACCATTGTGGCAGAATCTATAGTAATCTTTCTGCCCATGGCCCAATTAGGATGCTTTAGTGCATCTTCAACCTTAACATTAACAAGCTCTTCTCTCCTTCTGCCCCTGAACGGACCTCCTGATGCGGTCAGAAGAATCTTAGTAAGTGACTTTTCAGGTTCAGCCATTCAAGCGCCTTCTCATCTGATGGTCTTACCGTTCCACGATTATCTATTCTGGAGTACATCACAGCCAGTCTGTTTATCTTCTCTTCCGGCACAAAAAAACCGGTATCTGTCATCTGAAGCGGCTCAAAGATGTTCTCCCTCAAAAACTCACCATAAGTCTGCCCGCTTACCACTTCCACAATGGCCGCCGCTATATCTGCGGAAATGCCATAATGCCAGCCTTCACCGGGCTGGAAAAGCAGCGGTGCCTTACCAAGTTCATTACAGATATCAATATTACTGAATTTTTCACCATTGACAGCCCTGGCATGAAGATCCTGATGGATCTCCTCCATGATCCGTTCCGGCTCCGAATTTTCTCCCGGATAAACCAGTCCCGAAGTCATATTCATCAAATGCCTTATGGTGATCTTCTCGCCCGCATCCACAAGTCCCTTGGCGGTCGCCACCTTCATGCCGCCAAAGCCTTCCAGGTACTTGTCCACCGGATCAAACAGGTCGATGGCTCCCTGTTCATAAAGCATCATCACCGCCGCTGCCGTTATGGGCTTTGTCATGGAATATATTTTGTAAATGGTATCCTCATGGTCGGAACCATATACTCTGTTAAATTCTTCCCTGCCTCTGTGTTCTATTCGGATAGAGGCTCCTCCCAGTCTCTGTTCTCTGATTTCTGTCTCAAACAGCTCGTTTAACTTCTCAAGCTTTTGCTTTTCCATTCTAATCCCCATTTCTTTCCAAAAACCTGCAAACCTTACGTCACAGGTCAAGTATACACCCATTTCAGCTAATTTTCCAGATAATCCAGGTAATCCTCCTCGCTGGCAAACAGCATATAGCTTCCACCAACCATTCCCATATATCCACCGCTGACAACATATCCTTTCATAAGACTGCCTCCTATTCTTTTTCATAAGCTCCTCAAAGCTTTCCTCTAAAAAAAGAATAGCATTTATACAGTCCCATAAACCGGACTTACTTAAACCTGGCCTCCCGCAGCGCCGGGAAAGTTACCGTGATCTTGGTTCCCTTTCCCTCCTCACTTTCCAGGGAAACCTCTGCATCCAGCTTCAGCAGAATGTGTTTGACAATAGCAAGCCCCAGACCGGTTCCTCCCGTAGACTTGCTGCGTCCTTTATCTACACGGTAAAACCGTTCAAAGATCCTCTCCTGATGCTCTTTGGGAATACCGATGCCTGTATCCTGTACCACAAGCACCGCCTGATCCAGCCTGTCCTTTACCATCACATGCACACTGCCCCCCGGCCTGTTATACCGGATCGCATTGTCGCAGAGATTATAAAGCACCTCCTCCGTCATCTGCCTGGTTGCCAGGATCACCGCATTTTCACCCTGAAAATCAATGGTCACCTCATGCTTTTCTGCAGATACCCTGAGCATATTTACACAGTTTTCCGCTACCTCCCGCAAATTAACCTGTTCCAGGGTCTCCTGCATTTCCTCCCCGTCCAGCTCCGACAGCCTGATCACATCATTGATCAGCGTCAGAAGTCTGTCGGCATTGCTGTGGATTTCCCCTGCAAAACGGCATATTTCCTGTTCAGAAGAGGCCATGCCGTTCTGGATCAGTTCCGAATACCCCGAAATGGCAGCCAAGGGTGTTTTCAGCTCATGCGACACGTTTGCTGTAAATTCCTGCCGCATCCGGGCATTCTGAAGCACATCCTCATGCTGACCCTTAATGGCTTCTATATAGGGGATGAGTTCCTCGTAAACTTCCATCTGGTCGATGTGATCCACATCCCTTGCGATCTGCTTAATGGGCCTTATAAGCGACTCCGACAGGAAATAGGCAGAAATACAGCAGACTGCAAAAATCCCCGCTATCAGTATCATCAGCTTTGGCATCGCCCGATCCACAATACGGTAAATGCTGTCCGTATCCCTTGACACCCGCAGAATCTGGCCGTTTTCCATCCTCTTTGCATAATAAAACGTATTTTCTCCAAGTGTATCCGACTGCCGGATAATGCTGCCGGAGCCGTTCTGCCTGGCACTTTGTATTTCCGGCCTGGAAAGATGATTTCCCATCCCTGCCGGGTCTGCCTGGGTATCTGCAAGCACCGTCCCGTCATCTGCGATCAGGGTGATCCTGACCTGATCCTCCTTCAGCAGTTCTGCTTCTTCCTCAAAAAAAGCCTGCTGATCATATCGGACTGCATAGTCTGCAATGTCCGCATAGCTTTTGAGGTCCTTCATCACCTGCTCCGATAAAATATGATAGCAAACGGCTGTCATCAGCAATAGTGTTGCAAGAATTGCCAATGCAGCCGTTTCGATCAACCTGCTGTTTATTTTTCGTTTCATGGAATCCCTCCATCTGTCTTTACAGATCAAAAATATAACCTACGTTTCTTACGGTCTTTATCATCCCTCCGCTTGCGCCAAGCTTTTGGCGGAGCGTTTTAATATGCATATCAAGGGTTCTTGACTCGCCCTCGAAATCCGTTCCCCAGACCTGCTCTAAGATACTTTCCCTGGATGTCACTGCACCGGCATTCGCCATTAAAAGCTTTAACAGCTCATATTCCTTATAGGTCAGCTCACATGCCTGGCCGCCCACCGTAACCTTATGCTTCTCCTCATCAAGGCACACCTGTCCGATGGTAATATTCTTTTCCTTTTTTCCTCCGCTTCTTCTAAGCAGAGCCTTTACTCTTGAGATCAGTTCCATAATGCCAAAGGGCTTGGAAAGGTAGTCATCTGCCCCCATATCCAGTCCCCGGACTTTGTCAAGCTCTGTGGTCTTTGCCGTAACCATAATGATCGGCAGACTGCGGAGCGCTGCCTGGCCTCTGACCTGCTCAAGCACCTGCAGACCGTCCATATCCGGAAGCATAATATCCAGAAGAAGAAGATCCGGCGTCTGTGTTTTCAGCGCATCAAAGAAATCCCCTGCCGTATCAAAGGTTACTACCTGATAACCGGAATTCTTAAGTGCGATCTGCTCGATCTCCTGAATATTTTTATCATCCTCAACTACATAGATCAGTGACATAACCGTTCCCTCCCGGCTTTTATGCTTATGGAAGCTGATAATGCTCCTTCAGTCTCTTCACCTCTGCCATAAACGCCACATTATCCTTGCTTACCAGATTATCCTGATATTCATGTGTTTCAAAGTTTTCTTCATTTAACTGCAGCAGGCAGAGCGCAATATTAGAACAATGATCGGATACCCTTTCGTAATTTGTGGTCAAATCAGAAAGGACAAATCCCATTTCAATGGTACATTTTCCCTTGCGGAGTCTCTTCATATGACGGCGCTTTACTTCCGTGTTCAGATAGTCGATCACTTCCTCTAAAGGCTCAACCATAGCCGCCAGCTTCAGATCCTCCTCCTGAAATACCAGAACTGAGGTATTTACAATATCTCTTACCGCACCTGTAAAAATGCGGAATTCTTCCTCGGCTTTCTTGGAAAAAGCAAGTTCCTTGTCTGCCATTTCCCTTGCAGATTCCATAATATTAATGGCATGATCGGATATTCTTTCAAAGTCACCGATACAGTGCAGGATCACGGAAAGCTCCTGGCTGTCCTTTTCTGTCAGATGTCTGCTGCTGAGCTTTACCAGATAACTTCCCAGCTCATCCTCATAATGGTCAACCAGATTTTCCAGCTCGATCACACGATCCGCTGCTTTTTTATTAAACTTATCGATCAGCTCCATGGACAAAAACAAAGCTTCTCTGGCATATCCGGCCATATCCTGAGCCGCATTTCTGCAATGCTCAAGAGCAAGTCCCGGCGTATCCAGGAAACGGGCGTCCAGAAGCTGGATTTCTCCTTTTGCTGTTTCCTTGGCTTCCAGCTCTTCCTTGGTCTGCGGGATCGTCAAATAAGCCAGCTTCTCCAGAACAGAAGAAAAAGGGAACATGACTACCACCGCAATGGCATTAAAGGTCGTATGGAACACTGCCACCCCAAGCGCGCTGGCAGGATCCTGTAAAAACCTGAAAGGAACAACCGCATTTACCGCATAAAAGAGGATCATAAATCCACTTGTAATGATCAAATTATAATATAGATGCACCAGCGCGGCCCTTTTGGCATTTTTTCCTGCCCCCGTACTGGACAAAAGCGCCGTCACGCAGGTTCCCACATTTTGTCCCATAATGATGGGAATTGCGGTAGAATAACTTACTGCCCCGGAAATACAAAGCGCCTGCAGAATACCGATAGACGCAGAAGAAGACTGGATAATCGCTGTCAGGATCAGACCTACAAGCATACCCAGTATAGGATTGGAAAACTTCGTCAGTATTCCGGTAAATTCCGGAACATCGGCAAGCGGCTTCACTGCCGCACTCATCGTGTCCATGCCGAACATCAGCACGGCAAAGCCGAGCATTACGGTTGCAACGCTCTTCGGTTTATCTTTTTTGGAGAACATCAGAATCCCGACCGCAACAATAGCCAGAATCGGCGAAAAAGAGGTCGGCTTGCACATCTGTACAAAAAATGAAGAACTGTCGATTCCCGTAATGCCGAGAATCCATGCCGTGATCGTAGTTCCGATATTGGCACCCATGATGATGCCCACTGCCTGCTGCAGCTTCATGATGCCGGAATTGACAAAGCCGACCACCATGACGGTCGTGGCAGACGAAGACTGGATTACCGCCGTCACGCCCGCCCCGACCAGCACTGCCTTGAACGGGTTGTTTGTCAGCTTTTCCAGAATGCTCTCAAACTTTCCGCCGCTCACCTTCGCAAGCCCGTCCCCGAGCATTGTCATTCCATAGAGAAATAATGCCAGTCCGCCTACCATTGACAGGAAATCAAACACACTCATATCTCACCCTCGCTTTTTTTGCAAAATCACATTTTCTTTATCTACATTTTTAATCATAATTCCCCTATGTAAAATGCAAAACCAGCGAATGTAAAATTTATGTAAAGTGTGTCTATCCCTCAAGCTCTCCCGTCACGCGGAACCTCGTCCACTTTCCGATATTGACGGCGTGATCCCCGACCTTCTCCAGATACTTCGCAATCATCAGATTGTCGACCACTCTGTCGGCGTCCAGCGTCTGCCCCTGGATCGCATGCATCATGTCCTCCTTGACCTGATTAAACAGTCCGTCCACAACATCGTCATTGTCGATGACCATGCGCGCCGTCTCGGCATCACCCTCGACAAACGCCTCCACCGACTCCCGAACCATGGTTCTCGCCTCATCCATCATCTTCAGGATCACTTCGTCCGACTCCGTCTGCTGCACAGGCTCCTTCCTCCGAAGAAACAGCTCTGCCATATCCCCGACATGATCGCCGATCCTCTCCATGTCCGTCACGACCTTCAGGGCTGCCGTCACCAGCCGCAGATCCCTCGCAACCGGCTGCTGCTTTATCATCAGTGCAAGACACCTCGCCTCAATGCTCCTGAGCATATCCACCATCTGCCTGTCACTGTCGAGCAGATTTTCCAGACTCTCAACATCATTTGCCTTTGCCGCCAGCAGGAGCTTGTCATAGCCGGTCTCCACAAGCTCTCCCATCTCCGCGACCTTCTCCTTGAGCTGCTCCAGCTCCTGGTCAAACACAATTCTTGGTGCCATAATAGCATTTCCTCTCTTTCTCAGCCAAACCGCCCCGTAATATAGTCCTCTGTCCGCTTATCCTTCGGACGCGAGAACAGCATCCCCGTCTCCCCGAATTCCACCACTTCCCCGACAAGGAAGAATGCCGTATCATCGGAGACTCTCGCCGCCTGCTGCATGTTATGCGTCACAATGACTACCGTATACTTCTTTTTCAGGCTCTCCATGAGCTCCTCTATCTTCAACGTGGAGACAGGGTCGAGCGCAGAGGTCGGCTCATCCATCAGAAGTACCTCCGGCTCCACCGCAAGCGCTCTGGCGATGCAGAGTCTCTGCTGCTGTCCACCGGAAAGTCCCAGCGCGGATTTATGCAGTCTGTCCTTTACCTCATCGAAGATTGCCGCACCCTTCAGCGCATTCTCCACGATCTCGTCCAACTTCTGCCTGCTCTTCATCCCGTGTAATCTCGGCCCATAGGCTATATTGTCATAAATGCTCATCGGGAACGGATTCGGCTGCTGGAATACCATTCCGACCTTCTTTCGGAGCAAAGTCGTGTCCACCCGCTTATCGTAAATATCTTCTCCGTCCAACAGGATCTTGCCGTCAATCTTCACATTTTCGACCAGATCGTTCATCCTGTTGATGCATTTTAAGAAGGTCGACTTGCCGCAGCCGCTTGGTCCGATAAAGGCGGTAATCGCATGATCCTTGATGTCCATATTTACACTTTTCAGCGCGTGGTTCGTACCGTAGTGAAGGTTCAGGTTCCGCACTGTAATCTTATTCTTTTCCATAGAATTACTCTCCTGTGTTCTTCCTGTTATTTGCGAATGCCCTTTGTCACAAGCTTCAAAAGCAGATTGATGAGCAGCACAATGATAATCAGCACACAGCCGATACCAAACGCCGTCTCATACTCACCATTCTGCATCTGGAGATAAAGCTCAATCGTCAGCGTTCCGCCGGTCTCCATTGCCTTGTGTCCAAGCTTTGCGATATTTTCAGTAAAGGAGCCCGTGAGCTTCGGCAGAAGTCTCGCACTTCCCGCCGTAAAGAGAAGCGCCGCCGACTCACCCACGATTCGTCCCACGGCAAGAATCACGCCGGTCAGGATGCCCGGCATCGCCGAGGGCAGAAGGATCGTCCGGATCATATACCACTTTGTCGCTCCCATTCCCAGCGCGCCGCTGCGATAGCTGTCAGGCACGGTGCGAAGCGCCTCCTGCGTGTTTCTGACGATCAGCGGCAGCACCATCAACGTCAGTGTCAGTGCGCCGTTAAGCAGCGAATAGCCAAGTCCGAGCACGTTTCCGAAAAAAACCATACCGAACAGTCCGAAGATGACAGAGGGAATACCCGAAAGCGTCTCTGTCGTAAACTCAATCAGATGCACCAGCTTTCCGGGCTTCGCGTACTCATTCAGATAAATGGCACCTCCGACGCCGACCGGTGTTGCGATCAGCAGCGTAATGATAATAATGTAAAGCGTATTGACCAGATTTCCCGCAATGCCAACCGTTCCCTTCAAGGCGCTCGTCACGCTCGTAAAGAAGGAGGGCGACAGCTTATGAAAGCCCTTCATGAAGACATACCCGATGATACCGAGCAGAAGGAACACAGAGATGGACGCTGCCCCGTAGATTGCTGCAAGCAGAAATGTCTCCGCCGGTCTCTTTCTCTTTCTGTATAAGGTCGAATCAAACATCCTTCTTCGCTCCTTCCTTCAGGATCCGGTTCAGCACGACATTGATAATCATAATGAAGACAAACAGAACCAGTCCGATCGTAAACAGCATCTGTCTGTGTGTTCCCTGCGAATATCCCATCTCACTGACAATCGCCGTTGTCAGGAACCGGACGGAGTTAAACGGCAGAGGCGCGTTCACACTGCTGCCGGAGACAAGCGTAATCGCCATTGCCTCACCGAACGCTCTTCCCACGCCCAGCACAACGGAATTTACCTCCTGAATCCGCTGATGTATAAGCTGGAGCTGAAGGTGTTCGCGGGATCAAAGACACACCAGTTCACCGGCGGCGCAAATCTCCTGTCCGCCGTGATCGTCCTTGCCATCATGATCCTGCCGACCGTTATCAATATCAGCGAGACCTCGATACGCGCGGTTCATCCGAGCATCAAGGCGGCATCGCTTGCGCTCGGGGCATCCGGCTCCGCCGCCGTCGGCTTCCAGACGGTTCCGAACAAGATCTCCTTTAAGCCCACCTTAAAGATTGCCGGTGTACCGCTGATAATCATGTACAGGGTGATCGATGCCACCGCAAAGATAGCAGCCAAGGCGCAGACTGTAAAAATTGCCTGCGCCACATGCTCTACGATCGCCTTATTTCTTCTGCTTCCCATCACACTCTGTGATGCTTTGTCAGTTACTTTCTTTTCAGGCTGTATGCTCATACTCACATTCCCTTTCACGGGTGATTTACTTTACGGTAATCAGTCCGACCTGTGCTGCTACCGCCTGACCCTCTTCGCCGAGGACATAGTCAAACCATGCGCGGACAAGCTCATTCTGTTCGGAAATCTCGCCCTTGGTTGCCATAACGAAGGGTCTGCTCAGGAAATAATTTCCGGCTTTGATATTCTCAGCTGTAGCCTCTACACCCTCCAGTGCCAGTGCGATCACGCTGTCGTCTACCACATCCAGGGAAACATAGCCGATTGCTCCGGGAGTGGATGCAACCTTTGCCATAACAGCGCCCGTGCTGTCAAGTTCATTTGCGTAAGCGCAGCTATCGATCACGTCAAGAAGCTCCTCGAAGGCTCCTCTGGTTCCGCTGCCTGCCTCACGTCCGACAACAATGATCGGTGCGTCTGCTCCGCCGACCTCAGACCAGTTTGTAATCGTGCCTGTGTAAATGTCTGTCAGCTGCTGCTTTGTAAGTCCTGTCACCGTGTTGGTCGGGTCTACGCACACTGCAATTCCGTCGATCGCGACAATGTTCTCCACCGCGCCGTTATTCTTCTCTTCATCCTTGAGGTTTCTGGAAGAATTTCCGATGTCTGCGCTTCCGGAGGTAACTGCCTCGATACCTGCGCCGGAGCCTACAAATTCCGCTGTCACAGTCACATTGGGGTACTTCTCCATAAAGCTCTCCGCCAGAGCGTTTGCCAGCTTTTCCATGGACGTGCTGCCGACCATCTGGATGCTGCCAGACAGTTCCTTGCTGCCGCTTCCGATGCTATCCGTCTGCGTTCCGCCGGTTGTGCTCTGGGATGACTGATTCTGTGCATCGCTTGCCTGGCTGCTGTTTGATGCCGTATTTCCACAGCCTGTCATGCAGGCAGCTGCCAGTACACATGCGCTCAATAATGCGGCTAATTTCTTTGTTTTCATAATCTCCTCCATTTTCCGGGGCTTTTCTCTCCCCTTGACACTTCTTTCTTTGTCTTACGATGTTCATCTTAGCAGAGGGAAAAAGAAGGTAATACCATGGAGGCGTAATATCTTTGTAAGAACAAAGTAAAATCATCCGCCCCAGACCGTGGCGAGAATGCCGTCGGCGATCGCCCGTGCAATCTCATCAAAGCGCTCGTCAAAGAGCTGGTTATCCGCATCGGTGTTGATAAATCCGACTTCCACCAGAACGGCAGGCATCTCGGTCCGGTTCAGAACGACCAGATTTCTTCTTTCGTTCACGCCAAGGTTGGTAAAGCCGACCGCCTCCAGCCTTGTATTGATGTTATAGGCGAGGGTTGCCGCCCGACTGTAAAGGTTATAGACCAGAGTTTCCACCCCGGAATACTGATTCGGGTAGGGGCTGGAATTGCGGTGGATGGAGACAAAATAGTCCGCGCCGACAGCGTTTGCCTCCATCGCCTTCTGATAGGGGGACTCATAGATGTCTGTCGTCCGCGTGTAGTAGACATCCACTCCGTTCGCCTCAAGAATCGATCCAATCGCCAGTACAAGCGCAAGCGCATCATCCTTCTCCTGACGTCCGTTGTATGTAGCGCCGGGATTTGCGCCGCCATGAGTGGGCAGTTTTTTGCGGTAATTTGAGGTTGACAAAACAGCAATGGGATGTTATTCTCTAACAAAGGGAAGCGGTTTTTTACCACTCGTCTGACATTCAGTCCTGAGTGGGGTACTCGCTTCTCTTTTTATGTCCACCAGATCATATAAGTACATCCTCCCATCCTTTGTGCAGTTAATCAACAGACACGCAGAGTAAATATGATACATCTCCGTCCTCTCCTCATTTTCAAAGACCGGAATTGCAAAACGTGTCTGATAATAATACCATCCCTTTCCCGCTCTCTCGGAATGCCTCTCCTTACGATTTTCGCAAAACTGTTCATTTGTTGCTATTTCCACCATTTGAAGGATTCCCTGTGCTGCATTCGCCTTTGCCTTAGCCCTCGCACCTTTCAGTCTTTTGGTATACTCGGATCCCTTGTATTCATCCGGGAGTTCCCTTCCGATATGGACAATCCTCTCTGTTTCCATAATTTTGACAATTTCTCCAACATATTGTTCCAGATAGCTCTCCACAGCATTCCAGTCAATATTCTGCTTGTTTCTAAACAGTATCTCCGGCAGAACCACTACCTTGTGCCCCGCCTGATCCTCCACAATCTGTATTTTCAATTTCTTTTTTCCCCTCTTTTTCTTCATAAAATTTATCAAACGCTTCCCCTGACTCTCCCGAGAATTTGTAACAGATCACAATTCTTCTATCCTCATATATTCTGATTTCCCGAATCATTTCAATGACGGTTTCCCTGTCAAGCCGCTCCACATCCTTCGTTTCCAACAATCGCCTGATCCACGGGATACGAAAGACCTCCGTTTCATCTGCCATTTCCCTCTCCTGCATAGCCTTCATCTGCATGAACAATAATGTTTCTTTTTTTACATAATCCTGCCTATACGCAGCGAATTCCTCTCTGGAAATCAGATTCTCTTTATAATCCTCATAGAGCTCCTTTTTACGTTTTTGAAGCTTTTTCCTCTCCGCCTCTATCCTTTGTCTCTCGAATTCACCCTTTCTTCTTTCACTGCCTCTTGCCCCCTGTTCCGTAACCAGTTGTTCCAAATCGTTTGTATTTTCCAAAATAACCCGCAGATCAGCGCTGACAACCGTCTCAAAAACGTCACCGGAAACTTTGTGCGGAGTACAATACCGTTTCCCACAGCGGACATAGGTTCCGCAGTAATAATCATTGTCTTTCTTCACCATAGCCCTCCCGCAGTCGCCGCACTTTACCAGTCCCGCGAAAATATTTGCGGGTGTGCGAAAATCAAGCTGCCTTGTTCTACGCTGTAGAAGCTCCTGGGTTTTTTCCCATATCTCTGCCGTAACAATCGCGTCATGTGTTCCCTCGACAACAATCCACTCATCACAGCCTTTTACTCTGGCCTTGCCCCGCATGCGCTGGCTTTTTTTACCTTGTACCATATTTCCGGCATACATTTCATTGTGGAGAATCCGGTTGACTGTTGAATAAGTCCAGTAAGAAGTGTTTTCTAATCGATTGGAGTTTCTATAGTTCGCCCCGCCCAGCCTCTTATACTCGGACGGACAGACAATTCCCTCCCCATTGAGAATATTTGCAATGCTCTGCTTTCCGCAGCCTTTGAGATATAGTTCAAAAATTCTTCGGACAACTGCGGCCGCATAGTCATCGACCACCAGTCTGTTCTTATCGCCGGAAGCCTTTTGATACCCATAAGACGCAAATGCCCCTATAAACTCCCCCGCCTCCTGCTTAGCCCGGAGAGATGCATGAATCTTATCGGATATATCCCTTGCATACTGCTCGTTGAATATATTCTTGATCGGCAGAAGAATATCATACGCCTTCTGGGCGCTGTCTATGTTATCCGTGATGGAAATAAACCTTACACCCTTGTCCGGGAAATAGCGTTCCAGATACTTTCCGGTTTCAATATAGTCGCGCCCAAAGCGGGACAAATCCTTCACGATCACACAGTTGACTCTTCCCGCCTCGACATCTCTGATCATACGCTGAAAGGACGGGCGCTTAAAATTTGTACCCGAAAAGCCATCATCCACATAAACGTCATACACTGTAAATTCCTCTTTTGATTTCAAGTAACCTTCTATCAGCTTTTTCTGATTTCCGATGCTGTCACTCTCCGCCTTGTCCCCATCTTCTCTTGACAATCTGACATATTCCGCCACATAAAAGCACGCTTGCCCCCTCATGTTTCTCTCATTCCTCCGCAAAATACAGTCATGGATTTCTGAATCTCCGGAGTACTTTCTATATGTATTCTGATAATGCGTTCCACAAATTCTGTCGTGCTCTCCTTTCCTAAAAAAATGCGCTCCAGCTCATACCTCGCTGCTAACCGCTTCTTATTCATAAGACTGTAGACTCTCCGCAATGCTCATCCTTAAAGACAATATACTGTCCACAATTTGTACAATATGTATAGCCGGAATTACTGATATAACCGTCTTAAACGTTCCAATTCAGGGGATCAACTATCAGAATGATAAAGATGTCAATTCTCAGAAAACGAGGGAAGCTATCCCTTTGATACGCTAATTATACCCGACCGCATAATATTTTTCAATACGGTAATTTATTTTCCGCAACTTTGCGCCGCCATGACCGGCATCAAGTGCTACAAGTGCCATATAAAAAGACCTCCCACATAACTTTCTATAAGCTATGCGGAAGGTCTGGTTCTGTGTCTGTCCTGTTACTGTTTTTGATTTTATGTCTGAACGATGCTTGTCAGACTGCGAACTGGCTGTTGTACAGGTTTGCGTAGAAGCCGCCCTTTGCCAGAAGCGTCTCATGGCTGCCCTGCTCAATGATATTGCCGTCCTTCATGACGAGAATGATGTCCGCCTCCTGGATGGTTGACAGTCTGTGCGCCACGATAAAGCTGGTTCTGCCCTCCATCATGGTTGCGAACGCATTCTGAATCTTTAACTCGGTTCTGGTATCGATGGACGAGGTCGCCTCATCCAGAATCAGCATCGGCGGCAGACAGAGCATCACGCGTGCGATACAGAGCAGCTGCTTCTGTCCCTGCGAAAGACTTCCTCCGTCCTCCGTGATTACCGTGTTATACCCTTCCGGCAGCCGCTTGATAAAGCTGTGCGCATGTGCCGACTTTGCAGCCGCGATCACCTCTTCATCGGTTGCATCCGGCTTGCCCATGCAGATATTGTCGCGTATCGTTCCGGCTCTCAGCCATGTCTCCTGAAGCACCATGCCGTAGCTGGTGCGCAGGCTGCCTCTTGTCAGATGGCAGATGTCGTTTCCGTCAACCGAGATCCTGCCGCTGTTTACATCATAGAAGCGCATCAGAAGGTTAATCAGCGTTGTCTTTCCGCAGCCGGTAGGCCCCACGATGGCAACCCTCTGTCCCGGCTTTACCTCCAGATTGAAATCCTCGATCAGCTTCTTGTCCGGCACATAGCTGAAGTAAACGTTTTCAAGCTTTACATTGCCCTTTGCGTGCTCAAGCACCTTCGCATCCTCTGCATCCGGCACCTGCGGCTCCTCGTCGATCAGTTCAAAGATCCGCGCCGCGCAGGCAAGCGCATTCTGCAGCTCCGTCACAACGCCGGAAATCTCGTTGAAGGGCTTTGTGTACTGGTTTGCGTAGCTTAAGAAGCAGGACAGGCGGCCTACGCTGATACCGCCGCGGATCGCCACGAACGCTCCGAAAATTCCCACGCCCGCATACACAAGGCTGTTGACAAATCTCGTACAGGGGTTCGTCAGCGAAGAGAAAAAGATCGCCTTGAGGGAACACTTTTCCAGTCTTCCGTTAATTTCCGCGAACTGCTCCCTGACCGCCGTCTCCCGTGAAAAGGTCTTTACCACCTTCTGGTTGCCGATCATCTCCTCGATCAGCGAGGTCTGCTCTCCCCTTGTCTCGGACTGCAGCTTGAACATCGAATAGGTTCTCGTCGCAATAAACTTTGCCACGAGGAAGGATACCGGCGTGATACATATGACCACCAATGCAATAGGAACGTTGGTGACAAGCATGAAGATCAGCGTGCCGATGATGGTTAAAACACCGGTGAACAGCTGCGTAAAGCCCATCAGCAGACCGTCCGCAAAGGTGTCTACATCCGCGATGACACGGCTCACAATATCTCCGTAGGCATGCGCATCCAGATACTTCAACGGCAGAATCTCCAGTCTGCGGAACGCATCCTCCCGGATGTCCTTGACAACATGGTAGGTAATATGGTTATTGCAGGTGTTCATGACCCACTGCGCTATAGCCGTGGCTAAGATCGCAATGCCGATCTTTTTCATGATTGCAAATACCGCGGTAAAGTCCACCGCGCCTTTTCCGAGAAGAAGATCGACGGCATCTCCGGTAAGGATCGGCACATACAGCGTGAGCACGACCGTCACCGCCGCCAGCAGAAGCGAGAGTCCGACCAGCAGCCAGTATTTCCGGATGTAATTCAAAACCTTTTTCATCGTTGCCATCTGCCCCGATCTCTTATTCTTTGTCTCCAGATCAGCCATTCTGGTTCCCTCCCTTCCTTGCAGCCGCCTCTGCCTTTAATCTCTCTTCGGGGTACTGCGAATAATAAATTTCCTTATATACTTCACAATCCTTCATCAGCTCGTCATGCGTTCCGATGCCCGCCATCTCTCCGTCATCCAGAACAATGATCTTGTCCGCATGGCGGATCGTCGATGCCCTCTGGGAGACAATGAAGGTTGTCGTATTGCCCTCCAGCTCCCGCAGCGCCGCCCTGAGCTTTGCGTCCGTTGCATAGTCCAGCGCCGAGGCACTGTCATCTAAGATCAATATCTCCGGCTTTCTGACCAAGGCTCTGGCGATCGTCAGTCTCTGCCGCTGTCCGCCCGAGAGATTCTTTCCGTTCTGGGCAACCCTTGCATCCAGCTTACCGTCCTTGCCCTCGACGACCTCCCTTGCC
>OQWA01000257.1_pt1 | contig 14885 bp, 10 predicted proteins | sample 1691581 | NCBI WGS metagenome assembly OQWA01 (sample SAMN03418264, study PRJEB22391) | human gut metagenome | biome: human-gut; feature: organic feature; material: feces | host: Homo sapiens | place: Tanzania | collected 2013-01
AATTTCGATACGATAAATTCATTAAATCTTGCTGCTACGATTCCGATTTTTATACCGGATGCAACAACCTTTCCCTCAAGTGTTCTCATAATTTGTCCTCCATTTAAATTTAATAATAATATTGTTTTATATCTACAACAGATGTCCCATTCTTATCTTCTTGGTCCGAAGATAATTTTCATCATATTCTGTTGCCTCAATCCTGATTGGGATGCGTTCATTTATTGACATACCGTAATCAGACAGCTGATATACTTTGTCAGGATTGTTGGTAAGAAGCCTTAACGACCTGACACCAAGGTCACGGAGTATCTGCGCCCCAATGTAATATTCCCTCATATCACCAGGAAACCCAAGTGCAAGGTTTGCATCAAGTGTATCCATGCCTTTATCCTGTAATTCATAGGCCTTCAGCTTATTGATAAGCCCTATTCCACGGCCTTCCTGACGCATGTATAAAAGTATTCCGCGGCCTTCTTTACAGATCATGGTCATTGCTGCTGCAAGCTGGTCACCACAGTCGCATTTTAATGAACCGAATGCATCGCCGGTAAGGCATTCGGAATGAACACGGCAAAGTACATTTTCACCATCACCGATGTCTCCCTTTACAAGTGCAACATGATGTTCCCCATTGAGCTTGTTGATATATCCGCATGCGGTAAAATCACCGTATTTTGTAGGAAGCTTGGCATTGGTCTGCCTCTCAACGAATACCTCATTACGCTTCCGGTAGTTTTTGAGGGCTTCTATTGTGATGAATGTAAGCCCCCATTTTTCTGCAAGCTCAGTAAGCTCAGGGGTACGCATCATTGTACCATCTTCACGCATTATCTCGCAGGCATGCCAATATCAGGTGTTATACCTTTTTCATTGTATTCTGCATCATTGTTTTTGTTTACTTTGATGCCAGCTCCGCCTGCTTTATAATCCGCTTTGTTTTGGATGTCTTCAAAAGTCAGCGTACCAGTCGAAAGCTTGTTCTTGTCAGCATCAGCAGTACTTGAAATAATACCACCCTTCAAGTCAGTATTAGCTTCTACACGGATATCAAAGCCTTCTTTGCCTGCGTAAATGCCGCTCTGGTCAGTAACGCTTTCGTAGTTGCTGTCAACATTACTCTTTGTAGCACTACCAAAGATACCTGTCTTATTAGCATTGCTAACCTTGTCTTTTTTATCTGTGGTTGCTATGGCATCTTTTTTATTCTTACCGCTAAGATCAATACCAACGCCAAAACCAGCAGAAGAGTTCTTCTCTTTGTAAGAATTCTTATCCTGCTTGCTTTATTAAAGCTAATAACTCTTCTTTAGATAAGGAGTCGTAATTTGAATTTGCCATTTTGAATTACTCCTTAACTTGAGAGGTTGAAGTGGTGGTTTTAGCTTTAACTTTTGCTTTCACTTTAGGATCTTTTAAGCTACCGTCACGTTTAAAGGTTTGCTTGTATTCTTCCATAGTATAAAAGCGATTTTTAACAATTTTACCAACATATCTGCGGTTTTCACAACGCTTACCGTTTTTAATGTAATGCTCTGATTCAATTACGTAGATATGCTCACCTTTCTTTACGATTTTAAGGTAAGGATTGTCAGGGAAATTCTTAACTTTAGCTAAGTCAACAATGGAGTTTTGGACTCTACGTTTAGTAGGTCTAATTCGCTTTTTAGGTAAGGTGATTACATCTGTGCTAGAGGCTGCACCATCAGCACTTGAAGTTGGAATTACAGGAGTTCTTAACTGACCGTTACGTTTAAACTTTTGGTGGTATTCCTCCATAGAGTAATACACCAGATCCACAATACGTCCTAAGTATTGAGTTTTAGTACGTGAGGCTTTAAGAGTCTTGTCAAAGTAATGCTCACGTACTACTACGTAATATTTACCATCAATTAAAAAAATACGAGCACGCTCATTGTCTAAAGGAAAATTTTTAACCTGCTCTTTAGTAATTTTGTCCATTGTTTTTAACTTATATTATCAGTGACTTAGTAATACACTAATTATATCATATAATTACGTTAAAACAAATAGATATTCTGATTTTATTACTTTTTTTCAGGATTTTTACCTCCCTCAAGCAGCCCTTTTAGTCAGATTTAAATGCTGCTGATTTTCAAGTAACTGTTTGCTAATTTCATTTTGATATTCACCCTCTAAAGTACCATCAATAATCAGTCGCTCAAGTGCTTCTCTTGTTAACCTTCTAGGGATTAAGCCTTCATCTAGCAGGACTTTAAAGTTACCGTGGTTTAAGATCCTCGTAGTACAATCCACACCAGTATCATCGACATGTAAGATCTTGCAGATGGTGCGTTTCTTATTAAAAGTAACAAGTGAGATCTCGTCACTGCCATCCCAATTAACACCGTAGGCATTACTTGATAACTTAGCTAAAAGTTTCTGTAAGCCAAAACGACCTGAGACAGGCTCTTGCACCATAATAATTTTGCCTGTGGCTGATAAAATACTCATTTATTAACTACCTCCCTTGAGGTTAAGCCTTTTAAAATGTTGATAATGGATTGCTCGAAGTTACCGTCAGCTTCAAACTTTACCTGTGCACCTCTGTAAGTTACATTAACCATACGTCTGCGGAAGTTAATGTCATCTTTAACAACAGGATAGGTGGCAACATCGGTTTTAGAGGTAATTGGATTATTCTCTGAAAGTGCTGAAGGTACTTCAGTACTTTCAGTGCTTACAATACTGTCGTTTTCAACTGCAGAAGTAGCAGTTACTTGCTCAGTAGTAGGAGTAGACTCTGCTACATATTGAGCTGTCAATTCGCTTTGAGGATTTACTTCCTCAATAGGGGTAACCTCAATTGTTTGTGAGTCTTGTTTGATTTTAGAAAGAGTTGCGCCAGCAGGTGCTTTAACCGCACCAGCTTGTGCAACTGTTGGTTCAGTTGTAGGTTCTGACTCTAAGGAAATTACCTGTACTAGATCGTTCTCACCAACAGGTGCTTCAAGTGCTATAGGCTCTTGAGCCTGAGCTTTTGCACCTGGTAGAGATGGTACATTCCTTAAGCGAGAGATGAGTTTATGGGCTGTAGATGGATAAACCCCGAGCTGTTTACCAATTTCGTTATTTGAGTACCCCTCAGCCTTTAAAGATCTGATAGAATAACTCAAATTGGTAAGTGCTAAACGCTCCTTATTCCAATAGATGTTTTTACCTAAATTCTTAAGACCTATTGATTCAACAGAGTGTTGGCTGATATGGTGCTTGTAAGCAATTTGGTAACTGCAGAGATTGGTTTGAGAGATGCAATTGATAACAGATTGGATAATTTCACTTCCTAATTTGACTTGATCAGTCATTTTTCATACTCCTATTCAAGAAAACCTTGAATAAGTATATGAATTTTAAGGAATTAAGTTAGGGGGGTAAAAAATTACCAGTTACATAAAATTAGCCTTCAGAGAAAGTATCTAAATTAAGCCTCTTATATAGAGGCTTATTGACTATGTTGTAGTTTGATCATCAATAAAGGTCTCTTGCTGATGTTTTCAATACAAAAGCGATCTACTGCTTTTGAAAGTATCTTGTAAACAGACATGTCTTCGTTCAAATCTTCAGTTTCTTGATTCAGAAACTTAAGACCCGTAATCAGCAATTTCTGTGGACTTGCCAAATCAAGTACGGCAGGAGAATGATTCTGTTTGGAGAGTTTTCTTTCACTATCTTGCATGATTAAAGGTAAATGCAAATAGCGTGGAGCATTTTTATTAAAACTTGAATAGAGCGAGAGTTGAGCCGGTGTGATATCAATTAAATCCGCTCCTCTTACAATTTCGGTTACACCTTCTAAGATATCATCTACGACACAGCCTAAATTGTATGAAATTACTCTGTCAGTCCTAATTAAAGTAAGCTCATGAGTTTTATATTCACAGTGAACTTTACCTAAAAGCTCATCTTCAAAAGTATTATTGCAAACATCGTGTACCTCATAATTTAAGGCATAATTTGTATTCTCTGTTTGCTGTAAATGTAGCTTTTTACAGTGACAAGGCTCTTGTTTTCTCATAGTCCTTGTACAGTGACAGTAATAAGCTTCACCTTTATCTATAAGCTCTTTTGCTTTTTCAAGATACACATCAGTATGCTCCGATTGAATATAAGTTTCTCCATCATATTCAAAACCTAGAGTATGCAACTCATTGATGATAAGAGAGGTGTATTCCTTTTTGCATCTGTAAAAGTCGAGATCTTCAATTCGCAAAAGAATACGCCCGTTTTCATGACGCGCTCTAAGATAAGAACCTAAGGCTGCAACTAAAGAGCCAAAATGAAGTCTTCCTGAAGGAGAGGGGGCAAAACGACCTACGTACATAGCGGACAAAAAAACAGGCGACATATAGTCACCTGCTTTTCTTTGAATTATAGATTAGCCTTGAAGCTGTTTTTCTTTGATTTCTGCTAATGACTTGCAGTCAACGCATAAATCAGCAGTTGGTCTTGCTTCTAGACGTTTGATACCAATCTCGGTACCGCACTGTTCACAGTAACCGAACTCATCATTATCAATCTTTGCTAAAGTCTTTTCGATCTTCTTGATTAACTTACGTTCACGATCACGTGCACGTAACTCAAGAGCAAACTCTTCCTCCTGTGATGCTCTATCTAGAGGATCTGGGAAATTTGCAGCCTCACTCTTCATATGACCTACGGTACGATCTACTTCATTGCGTAGCTGATCGCGCCATGCAGTCAGGATCTTTTTGAAATGAGCCTTCTGCTTCTCGTTCATATACTCTTCGCCAGGTTGTTCTTGGTAAGGTTCAACACCAGCGATTGCTAAAGGGCCCATAGAGTCGATTGCAGTAGCAGTCTTTTCATTGTCAGCCATATTCTTCTTCCTTAACTTAATTACTGTCCAAAAATACAGTGTAAGTATTAAGTATCATTTGTTTAAATAAAAGAACCAAATTTTTAGGTTCTCTTTGAGTGAGCAATTATGCTTTATTATTTACTATCTATCAAGGATAGATATTGATTATTTGACGCATGATCTAAAAACACAGATAAAATCCACAATTTCATTGATGTATGTTTCGTTTTTGCTAAATATATTTTGCTTTTATCTTCTCTTAACCTTGATAAGTTCTACTTTGTATAATTAAGTTTTCATATTCCCACTATTTAAAGCGTTCTAAATCATGTTCATTTGCTATAATACAGCGTAAACTTTTTTAGAAAGAATGAAATGAATAACAATAATAGTGACGATTTTTTTAAGGGCTTTAGCGCTGTAGATTCTGAAGACCGTATTGACAGAATAGATCCTACGAAAGAAGATCCAAATCGACCAGAACCTACCTTTGGTGATCGCAGTATCTCTAATAATCTTGAGAATGATGATGGCTTTACAGAGCCTTCATTTTGTCAGAGTAATTATTCTGAGAATAACTATTCTCAAAACAATTTTTCAGATAACTCATACCAGGAGAATTCTTTTAAGCAATCAAGAAATGCCTCAAATGAGCGCGTAAAAGCTCAAGATAATATCGAAAATCCAAATAAAAAGGATAAAAAGCCTAAAAAAGAAAAGAGCATTAAAAAGAAGTTAATTTATTTTGGCTTAAAGGTAGGCGTAGTTGGCGTTGTAATTTTAGCTCTGCTTTTTGTCTACTTTGACTCTGTTGTTTTATCAAAGTTTGGAGTAGATGATAAATGGGTACTACCTGCGGTAGTCTACTCACGACCTCTAGAGCTGTATCCAGATCAGAAACTGTCTTTAAAACAGATGGAGTATGAGCTGAAGCTCTTAAAATACAGAAAAGTAAATAATCCTCAAAAGCCAGGTGAGTATGCAACCAATCCTAAGACTGGTCGTGTAGTTATTCTGCGCAGACCTTTTGAATTTCCTGATGGCGCTGAAAACACGGTATCTTTATTGGTAACCTTTAACGGTCAGAGAGTAGCTCAGATCATCAATGCAGACTCTCATGAGGAATTAGGTTATGTGAGAATGGATCCAGTACTTTTAGACAGAATCAACCGTATTGATCCTAAAGAAGACAGAATCTTTATTCAGTTGTCAGAGGTACCAGAAGCTCTGGTTACAACTTTATTAGAAATTGAGGATCGTTCTTTCAGAACAAATATTGGTGTTAACTTCTTTGCTATTGCTAGAGCCTTTATAAAGAATGCTATCGCTCACTCTGTTGTTGAAGGCGGTTCTACAATTACTCAGCAGCTAGTTAAAAACTATTTTCTAAATTCTCAAAAGAGTTATACCCGTAAGTTCAAAGAGATCATCATGGCTCTTATCATGAACCATAGATATACTAAAGATCAGATCTTAGAAGCTTATATGAACGAAATTTACTTAGGTCAAAATGGACCTGCGGGTATCTATGGTTTTGGTCTTGCTTCATATTTTTATTTTGGAGTACCAATCTCTGAGTTAACTCAGGATCAGATGGCTTTACTTGTAGGTATTATTAAAGGCCCTTCTTATTATGACCCATGGAGACATCCTGATCAGGCCTTAGAAAGACGTAATACCGTACTAGCTGTTTTAAGAAATAGAGGTATCATCAACGATACCGAGTTTGAACAGTATTCAGCCCGACCTTTAGGTGTAATTAAGCGTGGTTCAATGAATTATTCTAAGACACCAGCTTTTATGGGCGTGTTAAAGAAAGAGATTTCTTCAAAGTTCGGTCCTGATTTCCTATCAGGTAACGGTATTAAGATCTTTACAAGTCTTGATCCTCAGGCTCAGCAGTCAGCTGAAGATGCTGTCCAAAATGAGTTAAACGCCATTGAAAAAGAAACAGGTCTTCGTGGTATGGAAGCTGCAATGGTGGTAAGTTCATGGCGTACAGCTGAAGTCTCTGCAGTGGTTGGCAGTAGAACACCACAGTATGCTGGCTTTAACCGTGTGATGGAAGGTAAGCGTCAGGTAGGTTCTATTATTAAGCCTTTTGTGTACTTAACCGCTTTCCATAATGGTATTCATACCGGCACTATGGTTAATGATGCTCCTATTACCGTAAAATTAGCTGACGGTAAATTATGGCAACCTCACAATGATGACAAGAAGTACCACGGCAGAATTCCTACTTATGTAGCTATGGCCCGTTCTATGAATGTACCTACAGTTAAGATTGGTATGAGAGTAGGTTTAAACCATGTAAGAGATACATTGATGAACGTTGGCATTGAGAAGAGCAGAATTCCATTCTATCCATCAATGCTGTTAGGAACCATTGAGTTAACCCCATTTGAGGTAACTCAGATTTATACAAGTTTAGCAACAGACGGTAGTTATAAAGACTTAACTACACTGCGCACTGTGGTAAAAGATGGCAAGATTGTATATGAGCGCGCCAATTCCAAAGTAAAGCCAACACTTGATCCTAGAGACTCATATCTAACCATGTATGTGATGACTGAAGCTACTAAGATAGGTACAGGACGAAGAATTGGTAGATTATTCCCAAATGTCAACATTGCAACCAAGACCGGTACTACTAATGACAGCAGAGATACCTGGTCTGTAGGTATTGATTCAGATCTGGTGGTTGCAACTTGGGTAGGCTTTGATAACAACAAATCAACAGGTCTGTTCGGTTCATCTGGTGCGATGAGAGTTTATGGCAGATTTTTACAAGAGCGTGGCGTTAACTCACTTGAGTTAAAGAAACCTGAAGGTATTAAGTTTGTAAACTTCAATAAATCAGGCAACATCGTAGCTGATACCTGTATGTTGCCAGGCTTGAACTTACTACCTGTAAGAGTAGATAAAGTAATGTACGTTGATCAGAACTGTACTATTGTTGCAGATCCAGAGCCTGTACCAGTACCATATGTTTCAAATGATTAACTTATAAACAGTCTGTTTTTTTGTTAACCCAAAAGAATGCTGATACATAAGTACCAGCCTTCTTTTTAAGTAGTTGAAATTGTCTTTTCTACTTTAGATAACTAAATTAGGCTTTAGTATTGATAGCTTTGGTTCCATCAGCTCTAACGTAGCTCTCTGGTGTTTTGCCCTGCAGAAGATAGCTGAAAGCTAAAATTTCGGCGATAATTTGGAACAGTTGCTCTGGAACCTGTTCACCTTCCTTTAAAGCTTTAAGCTCATTTAATAAAACAGGATCTTTGTGAATATAAACACCTAGTTCTTTTGCCATATCAATAATGGCTTGAGCTCTGGATTCATAGCCTAGAGCGCTTACAAAAGGAGACTTTTTCTCTTCGTTATAAGAAATGGCAACAGCAGCTGAAGCCTTCTCATAGCTGGCTTTAAAAGACAGATCTTCATCGGTAGCATTGATAGAGATGTTATCTTTATCGTCTCCATTTTGAGTTTCAGTCTCTAGTTCTTTGCCACTTTCACTGTCGACAACAGTAGCATCTAATGCTTCTTCATTAGTAGCTTTTTCGTTATCTATATTTTTATCATCGGTATTTTGCATAGTTCACCTAGATATCTACAGAGAAAGTTGAACCGTCTTTTTTAGTTCTTACTTCAACTACAGGACGATCATTCTTCTCTCTAATATGAACTTTACCCATACGAGCGGTTGCATTACGGGTGGTAATTCCAAGATCCTGTAACTTCTCTTTTAGAGTTGGCAGAGCTTCTTGGACTTTTTGCAGACCATTAAAGGTACTTGCTACAACTGAGATTTTTAGCTCTGGTAATTTAGCTTCAGCCTTGATTTCAATTGGACCTAAATTTTCAAGATCGAAGACAAAGTTTAAATGCCAGGACTTTTTACCATCCTCTTCGATTACAGGGCGAGCGTTAAAGCCTCCTTCTCGACCTCCATCATAAGTTGGAGGTAACGGTATATACTGGAATAATAATGGCAGATTTTCTTTGTTTGGATTTTGATACCTTACAATCTGATCTAAGGTTTCATCTAATAAAGATGGAATGTTGTTCTTACCTTTAGCATCAATGCTTGCTTTCATCTCGTCTAAGGTCTCATCAAATCTGTCTTCCATGAGGTCAACATCTTTCTTTAAGAACTTATCTACGGATTTACCTAATTGAGCAAATCTAATCGATAAAAGCATGAAAGCCCATTGATGAAGCGCTAAAGCCTGTGGTGAAGTAGGGGACATAGGTCCTGAGGTAAAGTTCAACCAGTTTGCTACAGAAGGTAAGTCATCGATAGGATTTTCCAACTTGTCTAAATAATTCTTAGCTTCTTCTCTTAGAGCATCAGGCAGAGCGGTATTGTTTGCCTGTACCTTTAAGCTGTACATGAGACTGTCTAAAGGAGATCCTTTAGACATAAGCGTCATTAAATTTGGAGCAGTAGCTACAGGCGTGGTTACGCTTTCTGCTACATTTTTAGGTGATTCAACTGTTTTTTTACCAAAAATTGAAGCAATTTTTGAGAAAAAGCCTGTTTTTTCTTTCACATCAGCGACATTGTCTACCACGCTCTTTTCAGGAATAGGTTCACTTTGTCCTTGAGTAATCGCAGCAGCCCCAGGGGTCTTCTCAGGGATCTTAGTGATAGTGAGTGTTGACTCATCAGAGTTTTCTTTTGCACTATCTGTAAGTTTCTTTTCTATATTTAAGTCCTGCTTTACATCTGAAGGCACAACCTGATCTTCTAATTCCATTGAAGGTACAGTAGAAGCTAAGATTTTGCTTTCAACTGACTTATTCTTAGAAGAACTATCAGCACCTTGTAAATTGTTCTTAGTGCCATTAGTTACACTTAGGGTATCATCAGGCAAGGACTCAACATCTGAACCTTCTTTTGCACTTAAACCTGCTAGAACAGAAGGCCTGTTTTTAACCGCACTTTGCAAGTCTGAGTTTTCTAATTTTTCATCATTTGATTTGAATATATCATCTTCATCATGAAGAACAGAATTATCAGGTGTTGGCTTATTTAAAACAGTTTCACTCTGTGCTTTAGCCTGTTCTAAAGCGCTATTAGCAAGTGCTTTTTCTTCTGGTGTGATTACTTTAGAACTGTCAGACGCAACATTATCCTTTGGAATTGTAAAAGTAGTTTCAATCTCTATTGGGCTGTCATCAGTAATAGTACTGTCATTAGCTACAACAGGAGAAACAAGAACATTACTTAGTTTATCTCCTGAATTATTTTCTGTAACAGGTTGTTCTGAAGTTTCTTCTGTAACCTCAGTAGATGCAACACTGCCGTTCTGTGTGTTAGAAATCTGATTTAGCTTTAGAATATCATCACTGTCTTTATCTGTATTTACAGATGCCTTTGTGTCAGATGCTAATTTTTCATTGTCTTTAGCTACTACATTGTTATCATCAGTTACAAGCTCATCAATTTCAGTGCTTGCTACAGGCTCTTTTAGATTTGATGCCTTGTCCTTAAGGCTATTTTTGTCAGTAAGTACCTCATCAGATTTAACATCATCTTCGTTGCTTAAAACATTCTTTTCATCAACTGCAACATCATAAGTTTCATCTTCAGTGTCAGCGTTGATGACATCATCGTTTGTAGTACTGAACTCGAAAGCTTTTTGCTCTGTGGTTACTGACTTTGAAACAGTATTTGTACTGTCTGCTTTTCCAACTGTTTTAATGCCATCAGTTACCTTTGTGTTTTCAAAAGAAGTTGCATCATCTTTTGCTGTTTCTTCACGAACATCTTGTGCCTGAGATTTTAAGAACTCTTCTTTTAAAGCTTCAGCTTTCTGTTCTGTATTTACAGAATTAAGATCGCTCTTTGCATTTACTTCATTTGAACCATTTGCATAGTCAGCAACACCGTCAGGGATCTTTACTGATAGAGTAGGTCCCATGTTGTATGAACCGAAATCAGCAACAGCTGAACCTCTAAATGACATATTAAAGGTCTGATGCTTTTCATAAGCATTCTGCCTTAAGTCATTCTTAGCAAGAGGACTGCCTTCAAGAGCTTCTTTTAATGCTTGTTTTACAGCTTCTTTAGCTGAACTTTGAGCATTCTCATTTTGAGTCTTAGCATTCTCTTCTAAGACAGTTTTAGCAGCTAATGTGGCTGCTTCTTTTGCACTAGTCTGAGTTTTTTCTAATTGAGCTTTTACACTTTCTTTAAGATCTTTTACTGCCTGAGTGGTAGCATCTTTAGCCTGACTTTGACTTTCTTCAAATTTTGCTAAAGCTTCTTTTACAGCCTGTTCAGCTACACTCTTTGAGTTGTTCTCATTATCAGTAAGCTTTGATAAGACACTTTCTTTTAAGGCATTAACAGCTTCGGTTGCAGCATCACGAGCAGAATTCTGACTTACCTCAAGCTGAGCTTTAGAACTTTGTTCTAAAGCTTCTCTTACTGCCTGAGCTGCTATTTCTTTAGTTGAGTTCTGTGTTGCTTCTAATTTTGAGAAGACACTTTCTTTTAAGGAGTTAACAGCTTCTGCTACAGCTTGTTTTGCAGAGTTTTGGCTTGCCTCAAGCTGAGCTTTAGTGCTTTGCTCTAAAGCTTCTTTTACAGCCTGAGCTGCAACTTCTTTAGTTGTATTCTGATTAGCTTCAAATTTAGATAAGACACTCTCTTTTAAAGCATTTACAGCTTCTGTTGCTGCTAATTTTGCAGCATTCTGATTAGCTTCAATTTGAGATTTTACAGTTTCCTGTAGTGCTTCTTTTACAGCATCTATAGCTAACTTTTTGATTTCTTCAGCTGAAAGAACAGGTTCTGCCTTTTCTTTTGATTTAGCATGTTGATCCTGTAAATTACTGTTATTAGCAATTCTCTCATCAATAGCTCTATCTACCTGAGCTATTCTTTGATTTGTAAGCTCAAGGTTTGAAGCAGAGTCATCTGAGGTGTAATTTGGTTTTACAGCAGGATCTGGTAACTTGCCTTCACTTGCTAGTCTCATTCTCTCTTCTCTAAACTGCTGCTGCAGTTTAGCTGCACGGGCAGAAAGCTCTGAAAGTGAGAGTTTTGATGCTTCAACAGACTTTTCATCAGCAGTATTAGCAGCTGCAGATGGAGAATCTGCTTTTGTACTTACAGTCTTTTCAAGAGAAATTTCTTCTCTTGAGCTTAAAAGGTTACTCTTTCTTGCTGTAAGGGCAGCTTTGGCAATCAGATCATGAATTCTCTTAGCGGTTTCTTTTGAAACATCATCTTTAAAGTTGTCCTCTGCCTCATCTACTTTCTTGTTTTGTTTGAAGATATCAAGATAAGTTGAATCATCAGGAAACTCATCTAGAGCTTGACGCAGATAACGGGTCATGATCTGAGGAGTTGTAGAACCAGGTTTTGGTTTTACAATTTCCTGCTGTTCTGGTTTTAGTGTAATTAATACTTCGGGCTGATTGCTCTTTACATATGCAATAGAGGCAGCAAGCACTTCTGCAGTAGCCTGTTTTGAGCGTAATGACAGTTCTTCAGTTGGTGCAAATACCTGTCTTATTGCCAAATCTCTTTGTAAACCGGCCCCCATATTTTCGTAATCAGTAAGGTTTACAACACTCTGACAGATAAATTTTCCAAGATTTTGACCTGCTACAGTACCTTCTGATAGAACTTTAGGCAGATTCTTTAAATCAGATTCTAAAACCGAAGCTGCATCACGGGAGCGTACCATCTCTTTTTGAGAGGATAAATCTGACGCAACTTTCTCTTGCAGATTAGGATCTCTGTTGATTACTTGTACAGTAAGTTTTCTGTAATGCCCCATCATGGCAGAATCCTTGTTATAGGATTCTTTTGCAATAGATGAGCTATCCTTAACAAAGGAGTTTAGGCTTGAATTTAATTGATTAAATGTCCTTGCCTGAGACTCTGCTAAAAGACCTTTGTGTTTTGAAATCACACTTATATATTTAGCAGTGGCATTAGCATTTATCTGGGCTTTTGCTGTTCCAGATTGTGTTTCTGACTCTGTCTTATTTAGATCTGTATTGGACTTATCGACAGAAGTCTTTAAATCAACGTCTATAGTATCCATGGAAGCTTACTGATTATTTAGATATACGTATACACGTATATCATAACAAAATACTAATCTAGATATGCAGATCTTTGGCGCATTTGTGAAATTATCTTGAAACATCTATGAGTTAACAACGGAAAAAAGGGCTTTCATGTTGTAAAATGTAGGTATGTATGTGAGGTCTATATGATTAAAAAAATTCTATGCACTGCACTAGTTTCTTTTGCTCTTTTTTCAGAAGCTAACGCATCTCATTCAAATTACAGCCCAATGGCTCCACATCAGATATCTGTGAAGGCAAGCCATGCTGATTACAGCTATGGCTTATCTATATTACCTGGAAATTCAATTGACTCTATTGAATACATCAACAAAAATGCGTTCTGGAAATTAAATTACGTAGTTTTAGATAGATATCTGTTAAGACCTGTCGCACACGGCTATTCAAAATTGCCTAATTTAGCAAAATCATCAGTGCATAATTTCTTTTCTAATCTTTCAGAGCTTAACAACACTGTTAACAATGTTTTAGTAGGAGATCCCATAAACTCAGGTGTTTCACTAGGGCGTTTTACCATTAACTCAACTGTAGGTTTGTTAGGTTTTATAGATGTAGCAAAGCACATGGGATTAGAACAGAAATCTATGAGTATGAATACAGTTATGGGTAAAGCAGGTGTTGATCAGGGCGCCTATATCATGGTTCCTGCTTATGGACCTACAACAGAAAGAAGTATTCATGCTTCAGCTGTAGATAATTGGCCTTATTATTTTATAACTCCTTGGACCGCAATTGCATGTACCGTAATTAACGGTATTGATGTAAGAGCTTCTTTAATTCCTCAAGAGGAGGCAATCGACAAGGCTGTTGATCCTTATGCTCAGTTGCGACAGGTCTATCTGATGTATCAAGAGGGTAAGGTCAATCCAAATGCCTCTATGGAAAACAAAGAGGATAAAGATGTTGAGAGCTATTTAGATGAGATTGATGACTAATGAGTGCTGTTGATTTAGAAAACGTAAGATCGAAAATTGATGCTATAGATAAAGAGATAATTAGTCTTTTAAAACGTCGTCAGGATTTGGTTATAAAGGCGGCTTCCTGCAAAAAAGCTCTTGGTGTAAGTGCATACTCACATGAAAGAGAAGCTTTTGTAATTGATAACTGTGAAAAGTTAGCAAGAGAATATGACCTTCCAAAAGGACTCTTATCTGACATTATGAAAAGAGTTTTAAGAGAGTCATATAAATTGTGCTCAAATACAGACTTTAATTATCCACGTTGCTTAAAGACAGATGGGGATGTTGTTATCGTCGGCGGTAACGGTGGTATGGGCCGAATTTTTTCAGATTATTTTGAAAAATCAGGTTACAAAGTCTTCTCATTTGGTCATCGTGGCTGGGATAAAGCTCCTGAATACCTGAAAAATGCCAAGATTGTAATTGTTTCTGTGCCAATTGATATCACAATAGATATCATCAAACAGTTATCCCCAATGTTAAGAGAAGATCAGATCTTATGTGATTTCACCTCAGTGAAGGCACCAATTGTCGAAGCCATGATGAAATATCACAAAGGTCCTGTATTAGGTCTTCATCCTATGTTCGGTCCTGATGTGAAGAGTCTTGTAAAACAGGTTGTAGTTACAGTTCCTGGAAGAGATGAAAAAGCATCAGAATTTTTAGTTGAGCAGTTACGTATTTGGGGCGCTAATATCTGCAGATGTTCTGCTAAAGAACATGATAGAGCTATGAGTATTATTCAGGCACTACGCCACTTTAGTACTTATGGTTATGGTAATTTTTTAAGTGAAATTGCACCAAATTTAGATAAATTAAAAGATCTTTCAAGTCCTATCTATCGCTTGGAGCTGATGATGGTAGGTCGTCTTTTTGCTCAAGATCCTCGTCTATATGCTGACATCATCATGTCATCAAAACAGAATTATGAGTTAATTGAAAATTTTGTAAACAGCTTGCAAGAACAGTTA
>OQWA01000258.1_pt1 | contig 14883 bp, 10 predicted proteins | sample 1691581 | NCBI WGS metagenome assembly OQWA01 (sample SAMN03418264, study PRJEB22391) | human gut metagenome | biome: human-gut; feature: organic feature; material: feces | host: Homo sapiens | place: Tanzania | collected 2013-01
GAACTACTGTTCTATCAACCAAGAACTTAGTCATCTTATCGAAGTTAGCTCTTGTTAAATCTGTTTCAAAGTGTAATGGACCAGATTGATTAGCTGAAATGAATGGTAGAGAGATGTGAGCTTGTAAAGTACCACTTAAATCTTTCTTAGCCTTTTCAGCAGCATCTCTAACTCTTTGCATAGCCATTTTATCTTTAGTTAAATCAACACCAGACTCTTTCTTAAATTCATCAGTCATCCATTAGTTCCTCGTCAACGGTCCCCCTTGCCATTATGACATCGCTGATTTTTTCCGAAAGCCTTCCGAAGAAGGATTTTTTTTCTTTGAATAGTGACATTTTTTCCTCTCTTTTTCCCTTTAACTGTATGCCTTCGCTAGATATCAAAGTCATCTCCCAATCTCAGTGAGAGTACCTTTGAAATTCCCTGTTCCGGCATGGTTACGCCGTAAAGCACATCCGCGTGCTCCATGGTTGCCTTTTGGTGTGTTACAATTGCAAACTGAATACCATCGAATCTTCTCAAATATCTTGCGAATCGATCGATATTATTATCGTCAAGTGCCGCCTCAACCTCGTCCAAGATGCAGAACGGTGTCGGCTTTGTCTTCAGAACTGCAAACATAAGTGCAATTGCGGTCATCGTCTTCTCACCACCGGACATCAGGTTAATGTTCTGCAGTTTCTTGCCCGGCGGCTGTGCAATGATGTCGATATTGCAGTTTAAAACGTCGCTTTTGTCCGAAAGCACAAGTTCCGCATGTCCGCCGTTGAAAAGTTCCGAAAACGTTGCGGTGAAATTCTGTCGGATGAGGGAAAATTGTTCGCAGAACTCCTTTTCCATGGTTTCGGTCAGTTTTGCGATGAGTTCGTTTAAATCCGCTTCCGCCTGCCGCAAATCGCCGCACTGGGCATTCAGCGACTGAAAACGCTCGTTTAACTCACGATAATCTTCAATTGCGGATGTGTTCACGTCCCCTAAGGATTTCAGCTCCTTTCGAAGCTCGTCCGTGCGGAGATGTGCCTGTGTAACGGCAATGTCACGGCGAAAACTCAAGGCATTATCGTAGGTAAGCTCGTAATCGCGCCAGATGCGTTCGTTCATGTTGTCAAGTTCGGACTGCGCCTTGTTCGTTGCAAGTTCGTTTCGGTGCAGCCTTTCGCGCAGTTCGGACGATCGCAAACTCACTTGTTCATGTTTTGAACGCAGTTCGTCAAGCGCGTTCAGCCTTGCGGCGCGTTCGCTCTCAAGCCGTCTCAGCTCATCGTTCAAGGCATTCAGCTCAGCTCTGCTTTCGGAAAGTCCGCAGCTCACCGAACCGAGCTCGTCGTTGAGCTGTCGGCAATCGCGCTCCGCTGCTTCAATCGCAATTGTTTCGGCATTGCGCCTTGTTTCGGCATCCGCAAGCTCTGCATTGAGCCGTTTAAGCTCGTTTTCAGCCGAAATGCGTTCTCTGTTTGCGGCAGTGTGCCGAATGCGGAGAGCTGAAATTTCATCGTTCGCCGCCTGAAGAGCGGAGCGGAGGTTCGCAAGTTCCAGCTGTGTGTTTTTGATGTCCTGTCCGTTTGCGGAGCTGCCGAGGTCGATTCCGTTTGCGGCAGCTTCTGCGGAGGCACATTCGGCGTTGATATCCGTTTCGGCATCCGCAAGTCTTTGCTGCTCTTCGGCGATTTGCTTTATTCGTTCAACGTTTTTTTGAATGTATTTTTGAACAATATCCGCTTTTTCGGTCAAGGATGCAAGCCGAACATCAAGCTTTCGTAATTCATCTGCATCAGCGGCTGCTTTTGCATTCGCTTCCTGCAATGCTTTGCTGCATTCTGCTTCGGCATTGCGCAGCTCGGCAAGCCTGCTTTCGGCTGCTTTTCTGCCTTCGGCAAGCTCTTCGATCTCCCGTTCGCGTCCCAAAAGGCTGAATTCGCGTTTCTGGAGGCTTCCGCCGGTCATGCTTCCGCCGGGGTTAAGAATGTCGCCTTTCAGCGTTGCAATGCGAAATGCCGATTTCGCACGTCTGCTGATAAGAATTCCGGTGTCAATATCGCGAACAATGACCGTTCTGCCGAGAAGGTTTTCAAAAACGCTGCCGTATTCGGGCGAAAAGCGCACAAGCTCGGAGGCAATGCCGAAACAGCCGTCAATGCCGCGAAAACAGTTTTTTTCCTCATCGGTAAGCAGGCGCGCACGCATTGCGCTGACGGGAAGAAGCGTGGCGCGGCCGTAGTCATGCTCGCGGAGATAGTTAATAAGATATTTCGCATCGTGTTCGGTGGGAACAACAATGTTTTGAAGTGCCGAACCGAGTGCGGATTCAACAGCACGTTCGTATTCCTGCGGAACGGATAAAAGCTCCGCAACAACTCCGTGCATTCTTTTTTTCAGCTCCGCGCTGCGCTGTGCGTCGTTCAAAAGTCGGCGAACGCTTGCGTAGTAGCCCTCGTGAGCGCGGCGCATCTCTTCAAGTACCTTAAGCCGGGACTTGCCCGCACTGATTTCGTCTTCGGCGCGGCGTATTGCTTTTGCGGCGGAAAGTGCATTAACGTTAAGCGCATTGATCTCATCAATTGCAGCCTGCCGTGCAGTTTCGAACTCAGCTTTGTGCTTTAAAAGTGCTTGTTTGTCAGCCTGAGCTTCGGCGTATTCTTCGTCCAGATGTCTGCCTTCGGCCTCGGTTTCAATAAGTTCCTGCGCAAGGGAAGCGATTTGTTTCCTGATGGATTCACGCATTGCACCGAGCCTTGAAATGCGGCTTTTCGTGTCCGCAAGCCGATTCATGTAATCCATCATGGATTGTTTCTGCGCTTCAAGCTTTTCTTCGGCTGCATTAATAGAGCCTGAAAGCTCCGCAAATTCGGCTTCGGCAGTTTCAAGCGCGGCTTCAAGCGCGTCTTCGCTCGCTTTTTTCAGATTGATTTCTTCCGCAAGCTGTGAACTGCGTTCACCGTCGGCCGTTTCGCGCTCACGAATCCTTGTAATTTCTGCTTGCCTCCGCGCAACATCCGCAGTCAGCGCATCGATGCGTTCATGAATCAGCTTTTCATTGCCGGCACTGCCTTCAACGGAGGCGGAAAGCTCGATAAGCGTGCGCGATGTTTCGCTGATTGCGGCGGAAAGGCTTCGTTCAAGCTCTTCCTCTTTGGCACAGCCTGCGGCGTAAGCCTCTTCTTCCGCCAATGCAGCGGGAATTTCGTCGGAAAGCTGACGGGCAACGCCGCGCAGCTGTTGAAGCCGCTCATTTGATTTGTCATACTGATATAAAAACAGGTTGATTTCAAGCTCGCGGAGTTCCTCCCGCAGCCGAAAGTACTCGGCGGCCTTTTCGCTCTGTAAACGGAGCGGCTCAAGCCTGCTTTCAAGCTCACGGAGAATGTCTTCAAGGCGAAGAATATTTTTTGCGGTGGCTTGGAGTTTGCGCTCGGCTTCCTCCTTGCGTGCACGGTATTTCATAACGCCCGCAGCTTCTTCAAAAACCTCGCGTCTGTCATCGGAACGGTCGGAAAGAATTTCACTTACGCGGCCCTGTCCGATGATGGAATATCCGTCCTTGCCGATGCCTGTGTCACGGAAAAGCTCGCGAATATCGCGCAGACGTGCAGGGGTTTTGTTGATGCTGTATTCGCTTTCTCCCGAACGGAAGGCGCGGCGTGTAACAACGACCTCGGAAAACGGAGAAGCAAGCAGTCCGTCCGAATTGTCAAAATACATGGAAACTTCGCAGTAGGACAGCGGCTTGCGCTTTTCCGTCCCGCCGAAAATAAAGTCATCGATTCTTTTGCCGCGCAGCGCACGTGCATTCTGCTCACCCAAAACAAAGCGAAAAGCGTCCGCAATGTTGCTTTTTCCGCAACCGTTGGGACCCAGAATACCTGTGATTCCGTTTTTGAAAATCAGTTCGGTTTTTTTTGCAAACGATTTGAACCCGCTGATTTCAAGCTTTGTAAGCTGCATTTAAAAGATTCCTTAAGCAAAATGGCAAATCGGATGAACCGTTCCGAAAAGCTGTGATGAACGCATGGTCAAAACTCACACATTGTCCCGATTGAGCAGTTCAAGTGTTGCTTTTGCTGCGTTCTGGCCGGCTTCCTGTTTTGTTCCGCCGTCGCCGAACCCGTACACAACACCGTCAATGCTGACGCACATTGTGAAAACCCGCTTGTGATCCGGGCCGCTCATGCCGATGACCTTGTATTCAAGTTCACCGCTGTGATAATGCTGAACATATTCCTGAAGCAGCGTTTTATAATCCTTTGCGGACAGGCTGCGCGCCGCTTCTTCAACGCTGTTTTTGATGAAGCTTAAAATAAAACGCTTTGCGCATTCAATGCCGCCGTCAAGGAATATGGAGCCGATAACAGCTTCGAGTGCGTCGGAAAGTATGGAAGGCTTTTCGCGCCCGCCTGTGTTTTCCTCTCCGTGGCTCAAAAGCAGATACTTGCCCAGTTCCAACTCCTTTGCAACGATGTTCAGCGCGGTTTCGCAAACGGTACGTGCGCGCGTGCGGGTCATCATGCCCTCGTTCATTTTGGGGTAATTCAAATATAGGTATTCGCTTGCGCAAAGCTCAAGTACAGCGTCACCGAGAAATTCCATTCGCTCGTTATTCGGATAAATGCGGTTGTCCCCGCGCACGAATGACGAGTGGGTGAGTGCAGTGTTCAGCAGCTCAACGTCCGTGAAGCTGTAATTGAGCTTTGTCATTAATTCAGCAAGCTCTGAGATTCGTTTTGGATTCACGAAAAATCAATCGCTCCAATCTGTAGGGTTATGTTTGTTTAAGCAAACAAAAATCAGAGATAAAACCGATTCTTATGTCTTAAATCAAATTTCGCAGGCAGATATTCGTCCGCCTGCGAAACGGGGTGCCGCAAAAAAACGGACAGAAAACGGGTTATCCGGCGCATTCGGATTCGGATGAAATCAGCCGAAATTCAGTTGCCGCTCAAGCCCGTCTTCCGTGCGGTTCAGGTTATTTGGATTCGATGAAACGAACAACATCGCCGACGGTGCGAATGTTTTTAATGTCCTCGTCGGAAATTTCGATGTTGTATTCTTCTTCAAGGCTTGTTACAAGCTCAACAATGTCCAGTGAGTCCGCCTTAAGGTCGTCAACAAGTTTTGAATCGGCAGTGATGCTGTCAACGGGAATGTTGAGCTGCTGCGCGATGCGGGTGCGAATTTCAGTAAGCATAATCAGCCTCCGTAAGTTTAATAAAGTTCATATCATATTTTACCGCACGGCATGTTTGATGTCAATGTCAAATTAAATATGCCGAATGCGGATAAAAAGCGGTGTGTGCGGATTCGGCTCGAAAAGACTCATTTTCCCGCTTGGGGTTCCATTTCCCGGGAAATAAGCCCCGAAATCGTGTTTGTAACATTGCCGAGGATGAGCTTGCGCGCCTGCCCGATGGCGGAGCAAACGGCACGTTCGTCACTGCTGCCGTGCGCTTTTATAATGCCGCCGTTGATGCCGAGCAGGGGTGCGCCGCCGTACTCCGTGTAGTCCATGCGGGTTTTGAGTGCTTTAAAAGCATTTTTGGAGAGCATTGCGCCGACGCTTGCGCGTTTGCTGCTTTTGATTTCCGTCTTGAGCATCGTCATGATTGAAGCCACGGCTCCTTCAAGTGTTTTCAAAACAGCGTTGCCGACAAAACCATCGCAAACGATAACATCGTAGTCTCCGCTCATGAGCTCGCGCGCTTCGCAGTTGCCGACAAAATTGATGCCCTTCGCAGCCTTAAGCAGGGAATATGCTTCCTTTGTGAGTGCGTTCCCCTTGCCTTCTTCGGTGCCGTTATTTATAAGACCGACACGCGGACGTTCAATGCCGAGGACACCGCTCATATACGCCGAACCCATGTATGCGAATTGGAGCAGGTATTCCGGAGTGCAGTCAACATTTGCGCCGCAGTCAATAAGCATCATCGGCCCTTTGAGCGTCGGAAGAACGGGTGCGAGAGCGGGACGCTTAACACCCGGAATGCGGTGTACGATAAGCGTTGCACCGGCAAGAACAGCACCGGTGCTTCCCGCAGAGATAAAGCAATCGGCTTTTCCGTCCGCAACAAGATGAAGAGCCTTAACAATTGAGCTTTCTTTTTTTCGCCGAACTGCAAGCGTGGGCTGATCTTCACATGTAATTATGTCCGGTGCATGAACAACTTCAACACGGGACTTGTCGTATTCATAGTTGTTGAGCAAGGCATAAATTGCGGATTCATCTCCGGTGAAGATTATGCTGAAGTCATCGTTGAGCTGCATTGCGTCAATGCTGCCGCGGATCACGGCTTCGGGAGCATTGTCGCCGCCGAAAGCGTCGATTGCAAATTTCATGGTTATCGGGTTGTCCTTTCATCAGTTCGGGCAAATGCCCGCAAGGCACGGCATTGCCGCGCCTGCAATATTATAGTGTATTTTTAGCTGTATTTCAACAGAAAAATTTGCATGAGCGGCATCGCGCCGAAAAAATCAGCCTTTGATTCCTCTGTCAGCTGCCCGACAGAGGGTTCATTGATTGATGAATGCTTTAAGATAATCGGGGGCCTCATTCTCACTGCTGATGCTTATATAGAGTTCAATATTGGTTTTTTCGGAAAATTCGCGCAAAAAGTCGAACATGCCGAACAGCCCTTCGGGGGAATGCTTAACGACCTTCATAAAGCTGTTGATATAAATTGCACGCAGGTCATAATCCTGCGCCGCAATTCCGCAGACAAAACCCGTGAACATTTTCGGCCCGTCAATACAAAAATCGGAGGCGTTGATGAAGCGGATGCCGCGGTTCAATTCGTACATTCTGTCTCCGTCCTTATCGATGAAAACGCTGTTTTCACCGCATTCAACATGGTTTCTGTTCGCTTCGGCAATAAGTCTGCGCGATTTGCCCGTGCCCTTTTTGCCGTAAAGGATGTGTAACAAGTCAGAATCCTCCCGATCGAATATTTTATACATTCATTATATCACAAACTCAGCTCTTTCTCAACCTCGGCATGAAACACGAGCATAAATTTGACGGTCAAAAGGGTCAAAATCTTTGACGCAAAAAATGCATATGCCTCAAAGGGTTGACAATCAGGGTTCGGAATGATAAAATCTAAAAAACAACAAACAACTGCAATTTTTTGCAGGGATTCGTTCCTTTTGAACGACTGTTGACAAACTGTTGTCTGCGTTGCGGAAAACTTAATGCGCCGTGCATCCGATTTTTGTGTAAACAGAGAAAAACGGTGCGCTTTTTTGCGGTCAAAAGCTGTTTTCCGCATTATCCGAAGGCTTGGTTCGCCGTAACTTGCATCGCTTCGGAAGATGTTAGCTCTCAACGGTATAAGCGTAATTGCCCTGTGTCGGGTTCTGCGCAATAATCTGCAGCAAACAGAGGTGGCTCAATGCACTCTATTGAAACAATCAATCGTATTATAGCTTTGCTTTTCGCTATTTGCTATTTTTATCAATATATTTATGTTTTAGTCCCTTATTTTAAAAAATATCGCATTGTTCCGAAAAACAGCGGGAATGCGGGTAAAGCAACGATTGCCGATGCGGATTTGAATCGGAAGCAAAACCGTTTTGCTGCCGTTATTTGTGCGCGCAACGAAGAAAAAACGCTTGGGAACTGCATCAGGACTTTGCTTGCGCAGGATTACCCGGGCGGAATTCGCGTTTTTGTTGCGGCGGATAACTGCACGGACAAAACCGCCGAAATTGCACGACATGCGGGAGCAATCGTTTACGAACGAAACGATTTGACAAAAATCGGCAAAGGATACGCACTTAATTTCATATTTAAGCACATTGAAAAGGATTATCCGAATGCCTTTGATGCCTTTTTCATTTTCGATGCCGATAATCTTGTGGATGAGCATTACACAGCGGAGATGAACAAAATGCTCAATGCGGGTTATGATGTTGCAACGTGTTTTCGTAATTCGAAAAACTACGATGACAGCTGGATTTCGGCGGGAAGCGGACTCTGGTATGTGCGCGAGAGCCGCTACCTTAACGAATCGCGTTATCTTCTCGGTTCCGGCTGCGCTGTTTCGGGAACGGGCTTCATGGTGAGCAGCGAATATCTCAAAAAAATCGGCGGCTGGAATTATTTTCTTTTGATTGAAGACATTGAATTTACCGTTTGCTGCGCCGTAGCGGGTGAGCATATCGGCTATTGCAAAAATGCAGTTATTTACGACGAACAGCCCGCAACCATGAAAGCATCATGGAAACAGCGGCTGCGTTGGTCAAAAGGCTACCTTCAGCTGATACAGGCTCACGGGGGGGATTTGTTCAAAGGCATATTCCGCGGGATTTTTAAAAAAGGCGATTTTACATGTTTCGATATCGGAATGAACATTTTTCCGGCATATCTGCTCGGAATTGTTGCCCAAATTGTAAATATTGCCGGCATTATTGTTTCCGTTTGCATCGGCAGCGGGATAACAACGGTTCTGCTTTCAATCTTGCAGATTCTCTTCAACAGCTATATAATTGCATTTGTTGTCGGACTTATTGCAACGATCGACATGTGGAAGATTATTCCGGCTAAAACTGCCAAGAAAATACTTTATATATTCACATTTCCGATTTACATGATGACCTATCTTCCCATTTCCGTTGCTGCGATATTCAGCAAGGCAAGCTGGGTTCCGACGGTTCATGAATGCACGCGCAGCCTTGATGATCTGCGCGGCAAGTCGGAGAAGTCGGAAACGGAAACTCTCGAAAAGCGTGACCGTACGCACACGCTGAAAAAAGCGGTTAACGGCAATGAGGCCGAAATTGAAGATTGAGCCAATGCACCGGTGAATCAGTTTGCTTAATGCAGGCTGATTTTCTGCGGTGATTGCTGCTGCTCGGAGAGATAAACGGCGCATGAAAGTGAGCTTTTAATCAAAATACGCAGTTCATATGCAGTTTGCGGGCACCGCTCTTTTGAGTGGTGCTTGTTCGTTTGTTTACGGGAATAATGCCGTGAGCTTTAATGAGAACAGCCGTTGCAGAGAGAACGATAACCGGATTCAATAACGATTCGGTGTCAATAAGAATTTTTTGGAAGCATATAAACAGGCGGAACCCAGCTTGCCTTGCTGAATATCGCAGCATGCCTGACTTTAAGTTTTGTCGTGCTGCACAGGCGCTTGCTTATGCATCATGACTGTTTAGCTTTTTCAGCCGTTCATTGCCATGCGCATGATAGCAAGAGCCTCGGATGCGGTAACGGTGCCGTCGCCGTCGAGGTCAGCATGTGCGAGCTGGCTTGCGGTGAGAGTGATGGTACCCATTGCGCCGCGCATTGCGAGCAGTGCGTCGGAAACGGATACGATGCCGTCGCCGTCAACGTCGCCGTCTGCCATGCCTGCATCGCCGGAGAATGCAACATTGTCGATCTTGACGCAGTCATTGCCGCCGTTTACACTGCTGTCTTTGCTGTAGGACCATTCAAAGGTGTATGCGCCGTCGGCAGCTGCGGTGTAGGTGTAGGTTGCCCATGCACTGTTGGTGTTGCCGGAGAGCTTCTGAACTTCGGTGCCGTTTGCTTTGAAGCGGTACCAGTCATAATTGTTTTCACTGCTGTAGAAATAGTCGAAGGTGAGGGTGTCGCCTGCGGACATCTGAACAGTGGTGGTGAGGGTTGCGGTGGAGTTGCCGACACCTGCATTGGTGGACTTTGCAAGGTAACGGTTGCCCTCGGTGATTGCTTCGAAACCATGGGGATCGCCGGTACCGAACTGGAGAGAACCGCCTTCAACATTCAGTGCTTCAATGAGAGTGGTGTCAACATTGACAGTAACGGGGCAGGTTGCGGTGCCGAATACGGAACCGTTAACCATAACGGTGCAGGTGATGGTTGCGGTGCCCGCGCTGATACCGGTGACGGTTGCTTTGCGCTTGTTGCCGGTAACGGTTGCAACGGATTCGTTGGAGCTGGTCCAAACGAGTTCATAATTGTTCGCATTTTCAGGCTGACGAACAAAGTTGATTTCTGCAGTCCTGCCGATGTACATCTCAACTGCATTCTGCTGGAGGCTGAAGCCGGTGATGTCAACGGGCTCCGGGTTGCCGAAAAGCGTCCACTGGCTGTTTACAGTCTGTGCGCTGTCGGGATTTGCGGGGAAGGGATCGTCTTCACTCATAACGATGGGCCATGCATCACCCCTGGGATCGGGGAGACCGTGGGTTTCTGCCATGAGGTTAAATGCATCTGCAACGGTTGCGGGATCATCCGCATTCTTCATTGCATTCCAGAAGGTTTCTTCGTACATATAGTCGCCGACGAAGGTAACGCTCTGGGAATAACCATAAACAACGCCTGCACCTGCGCGGAGAAGCGCATAACCGGTGGTGCCCTGACCCTGGCGTTTCATGCCTTCGCAGATCGCCATCCAAACAAAGCAGTTGGAAAGGGTGTCGGGTGTATGGTTTTCAATGTAACGGCCGTCAATGAAAGCTGCGCTGCCGGAGCGAACTGCCCAACCGTTGTTGTAGTCTTCCTGAGTGATGCCGCTGTTGGTGGTCAGGCAGAGGTAGGAAGAAGTACCGGACTGGGTGCCGTGGCTGTCGAAAATAACAACGCCCTTATCCGGGAAGTTTTCTGCGATTGCGGGGCCGGTTGCCGAAGTGCTCTGGATAAGCAGGTAGTCGCCGCCGGTTGCTGCCGCGATGGACTGTGCTTCACGCTTATACTGATCGGTGAAGCTGCTGTCGTGGCCGTAGTAAGGAGCAACGAGGAATACGTTGGGGGATTCTGCATCCTTAAGAGCGCTCTTTTTGCCGTTGCCTTTGGTGAGAACAACGCCTTCCTCAACGGGTGCGCAGTCGGTGTTGAGTTCGTTGCGGAGCCTGTAGTTGTATGCGCAATACATGCCGTCAACGGTGAAGTAGAAGCCGTCCTTCGTGAAGTCGGAGAAGCTGTCCTTATCAACGGTGTTGAGGTTCAGTGCAGCGTTGTAAACTGCATTGATAACCTCGGTGCGGCTCATGCCCTGAGCAAGAGCGTCTGCTTCGGCTGCATCGAGTGCCGCCCAAGCGTTGTCGAGTTTGCGCATGGCTGCTGCTTCGTTAACGAGACCGTCAACATTCTCTGCAAGAGAAGCAACGGGAATCATTGCGAAAGCCATGATGAGCGCAAGCGCAAGTGCCAGAAATTTGCGGGTTTTCATTTCTTTTCCTCCTGAAAAACTGTGCGCGGGACAACCGAACAAGCCGGTTGTCTCAGCAGAGTTCATTATATCATCTTCGGTTGAAATGTCAATGTTTGAAATGTCAATACAATGAGACGGAAAGATGAAAGAATACGCCCGGACGGAAAAGCCGAAGGGAAACCGGGCTTAACATTATAGCGCGCAGGAGAAAATCAGTATAGAGACAAAATAAAATACGTCCGCCGGAAAATGCTGCCCGGCAGACGTATAACAAATGCAGCCGCGTTGCGCCGCATCATTTTAAATTCAATTCATTCATTGCTGTGTTGACTGTTACAGCCCCATTGCACGCCTTGCAATAAGAATTGCATCGGGAAGGCCGATGACGCCGTCGCCGTTCATGTCAGCGGCATCAAGGGATGCGCCTTCAAGAGTAAGCACTTCGATTGCATGACGCATTACCTGCAATGCGTCCGCAATGGTAACGCTGCCGTCAAGGTTGACGTCACCCATTGCGGGAAGAATGTTGAACGGACAGTTGGTGAGCACTGTCGGAACTTCGTAATCACGGCCGTTGGCGTGATGGAAGATTTCTGCGGAGTGAATGCCGGCATGATTTACGGCAGGCAGCGAACCGTGCCAGGTTTCGGGCATGTCTGCGCTGACGGTAAGAAGATTTCCGGTCATTTCAACGCCGGCTTCACATTCAAAGGATATATAATAACCCTGAATCAAGGCGAAACGGTCAACATAAATAATGTCGGCTTCAATTTCGTAATGTCCGCCGGCGGCTTCGATCCGCTCAAGAATATCACCGGGGATAACGGTGTGTTCGAGTTCCTCCATAACAGCGGGGGTGGTGACGGCGATCGTGCCGCTGTGAACTACCTGCGTGCCACCGCATGCAACGGGTGCGCAGTCGAAAGAAACTTCAATGCGTTCACCGATGCGGACATCATTGGCTGTTGCCGTGATGCCGATAAGACTCAGCTGAGGTTCTTCGGGTTCGCCCGTTCCGGAGAAGGCAACATTGTCGATTTTGACGCAGTCGCTGCCGCCGTCTGTCAGTTCGTCCTTAACGTAGCTCCATTCAAAGTGATACAGCCCCGCTTCGGGTGCGGTGAAGGTATAGCTGCTGAATCCGGTCATATTCGTGTCGGCATATTTCTGGTATTCAACGTCGTTAACTTTGAAGTAATAGTAGTCGTAATCGGTTTCGCTGCTGTAGAAATAGTCAAACGAAAGCGTGTCGCCTTCCGCCATGCGGACGGTTGTGAGCAGCACGGCGGTGGTATTGCCCATGCCGGCGTTGTTGGTCTTTGCAATCAGTCGGTCTCCCTCGGCAACGGGAACGAAGCTGTATTCCGCGCTCGTGCCGAATTCAAGACTGCCGCCTTCAACGTTGACGGCTTCGGCAAGGGTTTCATCGGGAGTTACGGAAACGGAAACCGTTTCGGTTCCGATAATGCTGCCGTTCACGCTGACGGAGCAGGTGATTTCGGTTTCGCCGCGGCCCATACCGGTGATGACGGCTCTGCATCTGCTGCCTGCATAAGGTTCAACGATCGCAACAGACTCGTCCGCACTCGTCCATGTTGTGACAAAGTTATTTGCATTTTCGGGAACAAGGGACATATTGACGTTCACGGTTTGCGCCATCTTAATATCCGCGCTTGTGATGTCAAGGCTGAATCCGGTAAGATCAACAAGGGGGAAGCTGCCCCAGAGTTTCCATGTGCTGTTTACGGTCTGCGCACTGTCGGGATTTGCGGGGAAAGCGTCAACATCACTCATAACAATAGGGTATGCATTGCCGTAAGGGTCGCATATGCCGTGTTCTTCAACCATTTGGGCAAAGGCTTCCGCAACGGTGGCGGGGTTTTCAAAATCCTTCATAAGGTTCCAGAAAGTCTCTTCGTATACATAATCGCCTGCGAAAGTGACGCTCTGAGAATAGCCGTAAACAACGCCTGCGCCTGCGCGGAGCAGTGCTGCACCGGTGGTGCCTTGGCCGCTGCGCTTCATACCTTCGCAAATTGCCATCCAAACGAGACAGTTTGAAAGGGGTGCAGGGGTATGGTGTTCAATATAACGGCCGTCGATATATGCGGCGCTGCCGGCATAAACCGCCCAACCGTTGTTGTAATCTTCCTGAGTGATGCCGGAACTTGTTGTCAGGCAGAGGTAGGATGACGTGCCGTCCTGGGTGCCGTGGCTGTCAAAAAATACAACGCCTTTATTCGGGAAATTTTCTGCGATTGCGGGACCTGTCGCTGCCGTGCTCTGGATAAGCAGGTAGTCGCCGCCGGTTGCGTCCGCGACGGACTGCGCTTCACGCTTGTACTGATCGGTGAAGCTGCTGTCGTGACCGTAGTAAGGTGCAATCAGAAATACGTCGGCGGATTCGGCGTCTTTGAGGTTTTCGGTTTTTCCGCTGCCCTTTGAAAGAACAACGCCTTCCTTAACGGGTGCGCAGTCGGTGTTGAGTTCGTTGCGGAGTCTGTAGTTGTATGCACAATACATGCCGTCAACGGTGAAGTAGAAGCCGTCTTTCGTGAAGGCGGAAAAGCTGTCCTTATCAACGGTGTTGAGGCTCAGTGCAGCGGTGTAAACCGCATTGATGACCTCGGTGCGGCTCATGCCTTGAGCAAGAGCGTCTGCTTCGGCTGCATCGAGTGCCGCCCAAGCGTTGTCGAGTTTGCGCATTGCTGCTGCTTCGCCTGCAATGCCTTCGATGCTTTCCGCAAAAGCGGCAGCGGGAAGAACTGCAAACGCCATGATGAGCGCGAGCAGAACAGCCGTCAGTTTACGAGTTTTCATGTGTTCCTCCTGAGTTTTGCTTTGCGGCGGAAAACGATGAATGCCAATTCTCTGCCGCATATTGTATTTTAGCATCTGCCCGCAGAATGTCAAGAAAAAATATCGCTCCTGACGAAGTTGATATTTACGTTTAAAAGCTGTTTCAAATTTAAAACCCGTTTTGAATGAATATACCGATTTCGGCTCTTTTCACATCCGCGTTTCTGTGGTATAATAAATTGATTTGGAGCAGGTATTGCTCCGCATTTCGGAGGTACAAAAGTGGCACGAAGCATGACAGGGTTCGGTCATGCGGTCGTTTCAAAAGACGGCCGCGAATTGTCGATTGAACTGAAATCGGTCAATCATCGCTTTTTGGATCTTGCATTCAGAATGCCGCGCTCGCTTGCCTTCCTTGAGGACACGGCGCGGAACACGCTCGGCACGATGCTTGCGCGCGGCCATGTTGACATTTTTGCCAATTACCGCAACACGCGGAACGATTCAAAAAAAGTTGAAATAAACATGCCGATGCTCTCGGCATATATGACCGCCGCCCGGCAGGCGGCGGAGGAACTCGGCATTGAAAACGATCTGACACTGTCGCGTGCGCTGAGGCTTACGGATATCGTTTCCGTGACCGAGGCCGACGACGACAGGCCCGCGCTTGCGGAACTGATGAAAGATGCCTTGACCCGCGCCGCAAACGAGCTTATCGCAATGCGTATGCGCGAGGGTGAAAGGCTTTCATCCGACATGAAAACACGACTCGGCGTGATTGCGGATATTCGCGAAAAAATCTCGGAGCGCGCCCCGCTTGTCGTTGAAGAACAGCGAAAAAAGCTTAACGAACGCATTGAAAGCCTGCTCTCCGAAACGGAAATCGACAGGGCGCGCCTTGCAACGGAAATTGCATTATTCGCGGATAAAGTCAGCATCGATGAGGAGCTTG
>OQWA01000263.1_pt1 | contig 14742 bp, 13 predicted proteins | sample 1691581 | NCBI WGS metagenome assembly OQWA01 (sample SAMN03418264, study PRJEB22391) | human gut metagenome | biome: human-gut; feature: organic feature; material: feces | host: Homo sapiens | place: Tanzania | collected 2013-01
CTCTCTGTATTCTTTTTCTCCCCCGATTTCCAGTACGGTTTTAATTTTTCGGACTTTTAAATCGGGTTTTTCCTGAAGTATGCGGAGATGGAGAAAAGATAAAGAATGATTTTTACGCCTTTTTTAATAATGTGAATAATTTAACTTATTACGGCGTTAGTCCGTTTGACGACGTGATTAGGATGAACAAAAATATCTGGGAAAAAATAAATGAAAACGTATATCGGTTTATCGAAGAAATTAATGAAGAACAATATGATTTTCTATTTGACCGGTTGGGAAAAATCAGCACGGCTATCAGAAAATTTTTGAGTGAAGCTTATGATAGGGACGAGTACACCTCGGTTTATCAATATGTTGGAAACATTGTCAGAACATATGGTGTCCTGAAACCGCTGGGAGGGATGTCTGATTATGACAGCAGAAACAAAACGGGAATGTATGCGATTGCGAAGAGAATCAATATATTACTGAAGATAATGAGAAGGAAGGAATGGATATTACGGAATTATACAAAATCAAAAGACGAACGTGAGAAGCCGATCAGTAAGTCTAATGTACATGTTGTAATTGATTGCATCAAAAATGTTTTTGAAGCGGAATATTTAAAAGTGAGATACCATTCTTTTTATCTGGTGGCCTTGACGCTTGATGATGAAGTAAGGAGACGGAGATTAAAACTCAAGAAGAAATTAAATAATTTCCAGATGGATGTAATCGATACCAGAGAACAACCCTCTAAGGCAAAGAAATTAGTCAAAAAATTTGCCGGCGTAGAAGGTAAAAGTGATGGGAAAGACGACAATAGTAAAAGACAAGATCCCGAATTAGAAGTTTATAAGAAGCTGTTCGGGGATGACAATCAATGTACCAAAATGTATAAGGCGGCTTATGAAAATAATACATATGCATTCCGATTACAAGATGTTGACGGATGTGTACAGAATGCGGATATTCTGATAAATAATAGGGGGACAAAGGAGGAGCTTAGCCTGACGATAATACGATATGTATGCCTGATGCAGCATCCGGGATTAGTTCTGCCAACGGTGGATGAACGTTGTATGCAGGTTGCGCAGGCAGCAAAGCTGAATTCGGGCTGTATTTCCAGACAGGTAGGTGCCGTAGTAAGTGATTCCAAAGGAAATATTTTGTCAATAGGATGGAATGACGCACCTTCTACGGATAGCAGTGAATGTATCAGCTGCATCCGGAGATCTTTTGATAACCTGATACGCCGGGATGATGAAATGGCATACAGCTACTATGAATTATATAAACCGGAGTTCAGAGAGAAACTGACGGATGTAATAAAAAAGACGTGCCAGATAAGCGATGAAGAAATTACAGGAGAGCCGACAGAAGAATTGTTTAATACGTTTATGGAAAAGGTGGAGGCGAAAGCTCAGGGAATGCCATTAGCCTTCTGCTTTAAAGATATTTTTTCTGCTATACAACACGATCATAATCAGGTGCATACCAGAGCGCAGCATGGTGAGGAAAATGCATTGGAAGCATGTGACAAAAGTAAGTGCGTAGGCGGAACCTTGTACACTACTTCGTCATCATGTGAATTATGTGCAAAAAAGGCGTTGAGTTATAATATAAGACGAATTGTCTATATTGAACCGTATTCAGGGATTACAAACGAGCATGTTTTGGGACATTCGGTAGAAAAGGGTGTTAAAATACGCAGAAATAATATGATACGCACAGAATCTATGAAGGTTGAATTGTTTACGGGTGCTACGCAAAGTGCATATACAAGATTGTACTCACCAATATTCCCGCTGAAGGACGAATTGGAGTTAAGAGGGATACATTTAAAATAGAGGCGGGACGTCAGAATTGGGCAATTTCTATTTAGATTTTTCAAAACGGGTGTGCTATATTAAATGTCAGAAGGGAGGAATTCTGGCATGAATGTTGTGGTAGAAAAAGTAGTAGATTATATTGAAGCACATCTTGATGATGAGTTGACACTTGATAAAATAGCGGATGCACTAAATTATTCCAAATTCTATGTTGCCAGGGCGTTTAACGAGGAAACAGGCAGTACGGTCTATAAGTATATACAGGGACGCAGGCTGACCCTGGCGGCGCAGACGCTTGTGAAAACCGATCAGCCGATTATTGAAATAGCTTACAGGGCACATTATGATTCGCAGCAGGCCTTTACGCTGGCGTTCAAACAGGTGTATGAGTGTACACCTAAAATTTACAGAAAGAATGGCGTATTTTATCCAAAGCAGACGAGGATGTGTACGCCGGGGCTGGCGAATGTATATTCATTCTTATCGTGTTTGAAAGGGGGGAGAATGGCAGCATGAGTACAATACCTTATGTGATTGAACAGACGAGCCGCGGGGAAAGGAGCTACGACATTTTCTCAAGGCTGTTATCTGACCGGATTGTTTTTCTGGGAGAAGAAGTGACAGATGTTTCAGCGAGTCTGGTGATTGCGCAGATGCTGTTTTTAGAGGCGCAGGACCCGGAAAAGGATATTCATCTGTATATAAACAGTCCGGGCGGTTCGGTGTCGGCGGGATTTGCTATTTATGATACGATGCAATATATAAAGTGTGATGTTTCAACAATATGTGTCGGGCTTGCCGCCAGCTTTGGGGCTTTTCTGTTGGCGGGAGGAACGAAAGGAAAACGGATCGCACTGCCGAATGCGGAAATCATGATACACCAGCCGATTATTTATGGCAACGGCATTCAGGGACAGGCGACCGATATAAAAATCGCGTCTGACCACATGCAAAAAAGTAAGCAGCACTTGAACTCTATTCTGGCGCAGAATACAGGAAAAAGCATTGAGGAAATTGCCATTGCCACAGAGAGGGATAATTATATGACTGCACAGGAGGCAGTTGATTTCGGATTGATTGATAAAGTCATAGAACAGAGATAAGAATTGGAAGCAGGGCTGATAAACTTGTAAATGGTCAGGTTTATCAGCCTTTTTGTGCTGTGAACCTTTGACGCGCCGATAGGGGTGTAGTATAATGGGGATGTTTGAGTATGACGAAAACAGGAATCGGTTCGGGCGGACGGACATGGGCTGCCTTGGACATGGGGGTAAGAATGAGATATCAGATCAGACACGCTCTGGTGCAGTTTGGCGCGGATGTCATACTGCAGGACGTGAACTTTGAAGTGCATGACAATGAAAAGATTGCGATCGTCGGGCGAAACGGCTGCGGCAAGACCACGCTGCTGAAGCTGATCGCCGGGGATATTCAGATGAATAATCCCGACAGCGACGAGGAGTGCGGCATCACAATGGCGGGAAAGCAGGAGATCGGCTTTCTGCGTCAGGTGAATTTTGACGATAAAGAAATTACGGTGGAGGAAGAGATCAAGAAGGTCTTTGCCCCCATTTTTGCGTGCGAAAAGCGCATGAATGAGCTGGAGGAGCAGATGAAGACCTCGGATGACAGGCAGCTCATGGGAGAGTACGATCATCTGCAAAGGCAGATGGAGGCGCTGCGGGGGTATTCCTGGCAGCAGGACATGGAAATCATGTTCCAGAGGTTCGGTTTCCCGCTGGAGGATCTCAAGCGTCCGATCGGCAGTTTTTCCGGTGGTCAGCAGACGAAGGTGGCCTTTATTAAGCTGTTGCTCGGGAGACCTGACATCATGCTGCTCGACGAGCCGACCAACCATCTTGACCTGCCGACGATCGAGTGGCTCGAGGGTTACCTGAAAACATATGACAAGGCTGTCATTATTGTCTCCCACGACCGGATGTTTCTGGACAAGATCATCGATGTGACCTATGAGATCGAGTACCATAAGATCAAGCGCTATCCCGGCAATTATTCCACCTTCATGAAGCTGAAGGAGGAGGCGCTGATTAAGCAGGAGAAGGATTACGAGGAGCAGCAGAAGGAGATCAAGCGGCTCACCGAGTGGATCGAAAAATGGAAGAACACACCGACCAAGGTTGCGTCCGCCCATTCCAAGCAGATGGCGATTGAGCACATGGAGAAGATCGAGAAGCCCAGACGCTTTGATACAAGGGCATTCCACGCGAGATACATTCCGCGCATCGAGAGCTATACAAACGTAATTCAGGCGAAGAACCTCAAGATCGGCTATGACCATGTGCTGAGTGAGGTTTCGTTTCTGCTACAGAAAAAGGAACGTCTTGCCATTATCGGCGAGAACGGCAAGGGCAAGTCCACCCTGCTCAAGACGCTGATCGGTGAGATTCCGGCGCTCGGCGGCGAGTTTAAGTTCGGACAGAATGTGGAGTGGGGGTATTTTGACCAGCAGAAGGCGGTGCAGGACGGCGCTGACCCGGAGCAGACGGTGATGGACAATTTCTGGCAGGAGTACCCGGATTATCTCAGGGAGGATGTGCGGAGCGCGCTCGGCGGCTTCCTGTTTTCCGGCGAGGATGTCATGAAAAAGATGGGACAGCTCTCCGGCGGTGAGAAGGTGCGGCTCTCCCTTTGTAAGATGCTTCAGACGCGTCCGAATCTGCTGATTCTGGACGAGCCGACAAACCATATGGACATTATCGGCAAAGAGGCGCTGGAGCAGATGCTCAACGAGTACGAGGGGACGGTGCTTTTCGTCTCTCATGACCGTTATTTTATCAGCAGGATCGCCACGCAGATTCTGGAATTTTCCCAGACGGCGGTCAAGCAGTACAACATGAATTACGAGGATTACCTTCTGGAAAAGCAGAAGGAGGCGGGAATTGCGGGAACAATTTCGCGTCCGGCTGTACCGGCGGGCGGCAGACAGGCAGAACGGACTCAGGCGGGAACGGAAGCACCGACGCTGAAGGATGTTTTTGATAAGAAGACCTATTACAATCCCGGCAAGATACGCTCCCGGCTTCAGAACCAGCTGGCGAAATATGAGAGGCAGCTTGCGGAGAGCGAGCAGAAGGCCTCCGAGCTGCAATTACAGCTCATGGATCCGGCGCTTGCCACCGATTATCCTAAGCTGATGGAGATCCAGAACGCGATTGATGCGGAGGAGAAAAATCAGGAGAGCCTTCTGGAGAGGATGCTGGAGACGGAGACCGAGCTGGAGGAGATGCAGGAGTAAAATGTAAAGAGTTATGTGTAGTACAGTGCTCCGTCAGACGTGGGCGACGGAAAAAAACAGTCTGTTAAGCGTCTTTTTCGCATATATATTTGAAAAAGACTTGATGAGATGCATTATGAAGACCATCTATGTGAAAGACGGACTGGATAGGATACTACACAACGAATACATCAGCTGGAAAAAGCTCATTCCGACCGCGGTTTTCCTGTTTGCCATGTTTCTGCTGGGCAGGGCTGCGGCGGAATCCTTTAGTGAACCGAAGCAGACCGCTGGGCAGGCAGGAGAGGAATTTGTCGATTCTGCCGCGACGGACGGGGGAACGATCCTTCTGGACAATACGGAGAACTGGGGGCTCGGCTTCGGCAAGAGCGGCGAGAAGCCCACAGGCAATGCCACAGTGGATGCCATGAAGAACTATAACGCCTATTATATGGCACAGGGTGATGAAAAGGTACTGTATCTGACTTTCGACTGCGGTTATGAGAATGGAAATACCATTCCGATTCTGGATGCACTGAAGAAGCATAATGCGCCGGCGACCTTCTTCGTCGTGGGACATTTTCTCGAGTCGGCGCCGGATATTGCGAAGCGCATGGTGGAGGATGGGCACACTGTCGGAAATCATACATATCATCATCCCGATATGTCAAAAATATCTGACGAGGCTTCGTTTCAGAAGGAAGTGGGCGATGTCGCTGATCTTTTCCGCGAGATTACCGGAACGGAGATGGCAATGTATTACAGACCTCCGCAGGGAAAGTACAGTACCTCAAATCTCCAGATGGCGAAGGACATGGGCTATTCCACGTTTTTCTGGAGCCTTGCCTATGTCGATTGGAATCAGGACGATCAGCCGAGCCACGACGAGGCAATGAAAAAGTTGATGGGCAGGGTGCATCCGGGCGCGATCGTGCTCTTGCACAGCACCTCGAAGACTAACGGTGAGATTCTGGATGAGGTGCTGACAAAGTGGGAGGAAATGGGCTATACCTTCCGGCCGCTGTCCGATTTCGTCGATGGAGTGAGCGCCGGGGAGAACGGCACAGACCAGGGAGGTGGCAGGATTTTACAGGATAATGGTATGCCGAACAAGGCCTGACAAAAATCCTTTGACGAATGGATATACCTAACTTATAATGGAGTTTATCAGTAGATACCGAGGAGGACAAAATGCAAAAGGAACTGGTAGTTGTTATCGATTTTGGCGGCCAGTACAACCAGCTGGTTGCACGGCGTGTCAGAGAATGCAACGTTTATTGCGAAATCTATTCCTATAAGACAGACCTTGCGAAGATTAAGGCGATGAATCCCAAGGGAATCATTCTTACCGGCGGTCCCAGCAGCTGTTATGAGGAAGGCGCTGCAACCTGTTCTACCGAGTTGTTCGAGATGGGCATTCCCGTGCTGGGACTCTGCTATGGCGCGCAGCTCATGATGCACGTTCTTGGCGGCAGGGTGGAAAAGGCGCCCGTCCGCGAATACGGAAAGACGGAGGTTCTTGTCAACACGACATCACCGCTGTTTCGGAATGTGCAGGATCACACGATTTGCTGGATGAGTCATTTTGATTATATTTCAGAGGTGGCACCGGGCTTTGAGATTGTTGCACACACGGCAAACTGCCCTGTGGCGGCAGCCCAGAATACGGACAGAAAGCTCTATGCCATCCAGTTCCATCCGGAGGTGCTTCACACGGTAGAAGGTTCGAAGATGCTGGGCAACTTCGTAAAGAATGTGTGCGGCTGTTCCGGCGACTGGCGCATGGACTCCTTCGTTGAGGAGAGCGTCAAGGCAATCCGTGAGAAGGTTGGAGACGGCAAGGTTCTTCTGGCTCTTTCCGGCGGAGTGGATTCCTCCGTGGCAGCTGGACTTCTCTCAAGAGCCATCGGAAAGCAGCTGACCTGTGTCTTTGTAGATCACGGTCTGCTCCGAAAGAATGAGGGTGACGAGGTTGAGGCTGTCTTCGGTGAGGGTGGGCAGTTCGACCTGAATTTCATCCGTGTCAATGCGCAGGAGCGCTATTACAGTAAGCTCGCGGGTGTCACAGAGCCGGAGCGCAAGAGAAAGATCATCGGCGAGGAGTTCATCCGCGTATTTGAAGAAGAGGCGAAGAAGATCGGCGCAGTCGATTTCCTCGCACAGGGCACGATTTATCCTGACGTCGTGGAGAGCGGACTGGGCGGCGAATCCGCCGTTATCAAGTCACACCACAATGTAGGCGGACTTCCCGACTACGTCGATTTCAAGGAGATTATCGAGCCTCTGCGCAACCTCTTCAAAGACGAGGTCAGAAAGGCAGGGCTGGAGCTCGGTATTCCCGAGAAGCTCGTCTTCCGTCAGCCGTTCCCGGGCCCCGGGCTCGGCATCCGCATTATCGGTGAGGTCACTGCCGATAAGGTCCGCATCGTACAGGATGCAGACTATATCTACCGCGAGGAGATCGCCAACGCGGGTCTGGACAGAGGAATCGGTCAGTACTTCGCGGCACTTACCAACATGCGTTCCGTCGGCGTTATGGGCGACGAGAGAACCTACGACTATGCAGTCGCTTTGAGAGCGGTGAACACGGTAGACTTCATGACCGCCGAGGCAGCAGAGATCCCGTTCGAGGTACTGCAGAAGGTCATGAGCAGGATCATCAATGAGGTTAAGGGCGTCAACCGGGTATTCTATGATTTGACCAGCAAGCCACCTGGGACGATAGAGTTTGAATAAGCTACAAGCAGTGTAAAGAAAAAAGGAATGACGGCCGTTGGATGCTTGCATCCACAAGGCTGGCTTTCCTTTTTTGTTTATTCGGCGACAGCCGAACATGAGGATGGAGCGAAGCGGAATCCGAATGAGCACTGCTGAGGGCATTGCGGGAGGATGAATGAGCACTGCTGAGTACTTCTGGCATTTGTTTTATCAAATGGCTCTATTTAAGAACGGAGTAATGATAGGAAGATAGAAAGGACAGAAATAAGGAGGAGATTGTCATGCAATATGTCAGAAAGTTAAGAAAAGGTGACAAGGTAGCAGTTGTCAGTTTGTCAAGCGGAATGTTAGGGGAAGAATTTTGCAGTCATAATATAGAAATAGGTGTAAAGAGATTAAAAGAATATGGACTAGAGCCGGTATTTATGCCAAATGCATTAAAAGGTATTGAATACTTAAAGGAGCATCCAGAAGCTAGAGCGAAAGACTTAAAAGATGCTTTTTTAGATGATTCTATTGCAGGGATTATTTGTGCAATAGGTGGTGATGATACATACAGAATTTTGCCATATTTGATGGAAGATGAAGAGTTCATTAAAGCGGTACAAAAGAATCCTAAATTATTTACCGGATTTTCGGACACCACGATTAATCATTTAATGTTTTACAAGCTTGGGTTATGTACATATTACGGTCCAAATTTTATATGTGACTTAGCAGAGATTTCCGATGAAATGCTTCCATATAGCAAGAAGGCATTTGAAAGCTATATAGTAGGAAATGAATATTGTGAGATTACATCAAGTGAAATATGGTATCAGGAAAGAACTGATTTTTCAAAAGAGGCAGTTGGAACCGAAAGAATATCACATAAAGAAGAACGTGGATTTGAACTTTTACAAGGAAAAGACTACTTTGAGGGCAGATTGTTAGGTGGCTGTTTAGAGAGTTTATATGATATATTGACATCAACGAGATATGAAGATGAAAAGGACGTATGCGATAGATATGGATTGTTCCCCAATATCGAGGAATGGAAAGAGAAGATTCTTTTTATAGAAACCTGTGAAGAGAAACCCATACCTGAGCAATATAAAAAAGAGATTGCAATTCTTAAAGAGAAAGGTGTATTTGATGTTGTCAGTGGAGTTTTGGTGGGAAAACCACAGGACGAAGCATACTACGATGAATACAAAAATATTCTTGTGAAGGTAATAAATAATTCGGATTTACCGATTGTTTATAATGTAAATTTTGGACATGCAACTCCAAGATGCACTTTGCAGTATGGTGCTATGGCTAGAGTGGATATGAAGAGGAAAATAATAAAATGTGAGGCAATGTAAATATGTTAAGATTAAGGCCAGACAATGAAAAGAGTTTAATAAGAGGTGTACTAACTTTTCAATCCTATTTCATCCATAACTTCATCATGTGTCTTCTGAATCTTAAGTCGTTCCTGCCTTGGTTTCGACGTCGGATAAATATCCATCCAAAGGTTAAAGTCAGCTTTCGCTTTCGGCAGAGCTTTCCCACGTTTCTTAACATCTTTTATTTCATTACGTTTCTCAACTTCTTCCATATATTTTTATATCGGCCTAACCATGATTGGATCAAAGATAATGTTCTAAAGTTGATTCCGACTATATCATTTCCATCTTCATCCTTGTATTCAAAGATTTGCCCGTCATATTGTCGGAATATTTGAAAGAGTCTGTGAATCGCCTTTATACCATCAAAATCAGAGTTTGCCAGTACTACGGGATTAGCAGATAAAGCGTCTACTATTTTTTCAAGGGAGGATGGCTTGGGATTGTTTCTGTCACTTTCGTAGGCACGTTTAGGTAAGATTATGTTCCCGTCGGATACATCTTAGACTTTCCCAAATTGCCATAATAACATGCATCCTGCTCTAAAACTATATTTTTGTAAAGTGGTTGAATATTTAGTATAGGATAACACACAAGAAGGAAAAAATAAAGCAAAAGGATATTGACATGGAATGGAAACAACGATATTGTAAAAACACAATAATATGATGCCATACATGGCTAAATAAAAGATACGGGAGGCAAAAAGCATGGAACATATAAAGGTTTATGGATATATGAGAGTGTCATCAAGGGAACAAAATGAAGACAGGCAGAAGATAGCATTAACGGAGATGGGAGTACCTGAGAATAACATTTATATGGATAAACAGTCAGGGAAAGATTTTGAGAGAACACAGTATAAACGGTTATTACGTAAATTGAATGAAAACAGTGTACTATATATAAAATCAATTGATCGTCTGGGAAGAAATTATGGGGAATTGAACGAACAATGGCGCATTATTACGAAAGAGAAGAAAGCAGATATTGTAGTCATTGATATGCCACTATTAGATACACGCAGAGAAAAGAATCTGCTCGGAACATTTATCAGTGATGTTGTTTTGGCTTTACTCAGTTATGTTGCAGAAAATGAACGTACTAATATTAAGCAAAGACAGGCGGAGGGGATTGCTGCAGCGAAAGCAAGGGGTGTAAAGTTCGGCAGACCACCATTACCAATTCCGGAAAACTTCTATCAGATGCACAAAGATTGGAGAGCTGGGAAAATTGCAATAGAAGAAGCCGCAAAGGCTTGTAATATGTGCCCTAAGACATTTTATAGCAAAGCGGTAAAATATGAAAAATCCAGTTAAATAGTTTATGTGTTCTAACTGAAATGGTATACTTTTCCAGTATTCGTATACAAAAAACCATTCTTACATATTGTATCATGAAATTAGTCGAAATTCAGTAATTTTCTGTCAAAACTTTGTGAAATTTCACAGTTACAAATCCAAATTTTCCTTATGAAAAAAAGTATACATTTTTTCCAAGCTGGCTATCAAGGATAGCCAGCTTTAGAAATGAGGATAAAAATGGATAAGTTAATTGATCTAAATGTTTATCCGGTCAGTAAAAATCTTAAAGCATTGCTGAAGGATAAGACAACAAAGAAAAATATAATATTTGCTACACCCGTATATAGTTCCAAAGGAAATCCTATTAAGGAAACGGAGCAGATGACGGAGGAAATTTTAAAAGGATTTACGGAGTGTGAGATACAACCCAGGGTATTAAAAGACAAGGAACAACAGCAGGAACGAACCAGAGTGAAAGCAGAAGTGTTCACACCAGCATGGGTTTGCAATAAAATGAATAATCACTGCGATGAAGAGTGGTTCGGAAGGAAAAATGTATTCAATGTTGAGCAGGATCAGGCATGGCAGATAAACACAGAGAAAGTGGAGTTTGACACTAAAGATGGCTGGAAAAAATATGTTGATTCCAAGAGGTTGGAGATTACCTGCGGGGAGGCTCCGTATATCGTATCACGTTATGATGCAGCTACCGGAGAAATAATTCAGATCAAGCAACGGATAGGCATTTTGGATAGAAAACTCCGAGTAGTAAATGAAAACACAGACAATGAAACAGAATGGTTCAAATGGGTGCTTCGAGCGTATCAGAGTGTGTATGGATATGAATTTCAAGGGGATAACCTTTTAATTGCAAGAATTAATTTGCTCATAACTTTTGTGGACTATATGCAGGACAGATGGAAACGAACTCCGACAGAGGAAGAACTAAGAAAGGTTGTAAACGTTATTGTCTGGAATCTGTGGCAGATGGATGGAATATTCGGGACGATTCCCTTTGGTAAACCCAAAGAGGAATATCGTCAATTCAGCCTATTTGACTTTGTTGTAGCAGATGAGCCGGAAAAGCAGAGTGAGGAAGAACCGGGAGAAGTATACTGCCGGATCTATGACTGGCGTAGCGATAAGTCGTTGACGTACAAAAGTATGAAGGAAGGTAGATGAGATGAAGTTTGATTTTGCGATTGGGAATCCTCCGTATCAGGAAACACAAGAAGGAACATCTGATAATCCAATATATAATTGTTTTATGGATGCAGCATATGAAATTGCAGAAAAGGTGGAATTGATTACACCAGCAAGATTTTTATTTAATGCAGGAAAAACACCAAAAGTATGGAATGAAAAAATGTTAGAAGATGAGCATTTGAAGGTGGAATATTATGAGCAAGATAGCAGTAAAGTTTTTTCAAACACAGATATTAAGGGTGGTGTTGCCGTTACATACAGGGATAAGAGTAAAATATTTGGTGCGATAGATACATTTACTCAATATCCGATATTAAATAATATACTTGTTAAAGTGAGAGAAAAAATGGAGTGTGCCATTTCGGATATAGTCTATTCACCAGAGAGCTACAAGTTTACAACTCTCATGTATGAAGAACATCCAGAAATATTAGAAAAAACAATGAATGTTAATGGAAAAAAAGTTCCGCTGATTAGTAAGGGACATGAAAGAGACTTAACATCTAATATTTTTGATAAGTTATCGCAGATTGTATTTTTTGAAGATAAACCAACGGATGGAAAGGAATATGTGGAAATTAGTGGACGTAAAGAAAGCTCTCGTATAAATATGTGGATATTAAAAGATTACATAGTAAAACATGAGAATTTGGATGCGTATAAACTGTTTTTTCCAAAAGCAAATGGAAGTGGAAAGTTCGGGGAGCCTATGAGCAGTGCAATAATAGGTTTTCCTAAAGTGGGACATACGCAAACCTTTATTAGTATAGGCAAATTTAAAACTGAAAATGAGGTTGTAGCATTAAATAAATATTTATGCGGCAAATTTGCAAGAGCAATGTTGGGAGTTTTAAAAGTAACGCAGGATAATAAGAAAATGGTATGGAAATATGTTCCACTTCAAAATTTCACTGACAAATCCGACATCGACTGGTCCGTATCCATAGCAAACATAGACAAGCAGCTTTACAAAAAATATGGGCTTTCCGAGGAAGAAATCGCATTTATCGAAAATAATGTAAAGGAGATGGAATAGTATGAATAAACCTAACATTCAGACAACCAAGCAGGTAGTTCCGATGCTTTATGGCTATTCCACTCCGGAAGTGGCTCGTCATAACGGATGGACGAAGATAGGATATACAGAGCAGGATGTAGAAACTCGTATCAATCAACAGACACATACTGCTGATGTTAAGTGGCAGCTTGAATGGAAAGGAAATGCCACTTTTGACGATGGTTCAGGGGAGACATTTATAGATAAGGACTTTCATGCTTATTTGCGAAAATCTGGTATAGAGCAGGAAAAGGGAAAAAATAATGAATGGTTCCATGTGGATGGCACCACATCAAAGCAGATGTTTCGTGATTTTAGGGAGGATCATGGCATCTTAAAAACAACAGATACCATTATTCCTTATAAACTGCGCGAGGAGCAGCAGAGTGCAGTTGCAATGACGGTTGATTATCAGGCAGCTCATAAAGATGGAGAGTTTCTTTGGAATGCTAAGCCGAGATTTGGAAAGACATTATCGGTTTATGATTTTGCACAGAAAACCGGGGCAGAAAAAGTACTGATTGCGACAAACCGACCAGCGATTGCGAATTCGTGGTTTTCAGATTATGCCAAATTTCTGGGTAGTGAATCAGGGTATCTTAACTGTTCGTGGTGGTATGACATCTCACGCAGCCGTAGTTGCTCGTGGTATGGGTACTTGCTGTGTATCCGGTTGCGGTGACATCGTTATGGACGAAGAAAATAAGAAGTTCACACTCGCAGGTAAGGAATTCCACGAGGGTGATTATATTTCAATCGATGGTTCAACAGGTAACATCTATGACGGAATTATCCCCACTGTTGACGCTGAAATCGCAGGCGAGTTCGGCAGAATCATGGAGTGGGCAGATAAATACAGAACTCTTAAGGTTCGCACAAACGCAGATACACCCGCAGACGCTAAGAAAGCAAGAGAGCTCGGCGCAGAGGGTATCGGTCTTTGCCGTACAGAGCATATGTTCTTCGAGGCAGACAGAATCGCAGCATTCCGTGAAATGATTTGCTCCGACACTGTTGAAGAGAGAGAAGCAGCTCTTGACAAGATTATGCCTTATCAGCAGGGCGACTTCGAGAAGCTCTATGAGGCTCTTGAAGGCAACCCCGTTACAATCCGTTTCCTTGATCCGCCTCTTCATGAGTTCGTTCCTACCGAGGAAGCTGACATCGAGAAGCTGGCTAAGGCACAGGGCAAGTCCGTTGAGACCATCAAGAACATCATTGCTTCCCTGCATGAGTTCAACCCTATGATGGGTCACAGAGGATGCCGTCTTGCTGTTACTTATCCTGAAATTGCTAAGATGCAGACAAAGGCTGTTATCCGTGCAGCAATCGAGGTTCAGAAGGCTCATCCCGATTGGAATGTAAAGCCTGAGATCATGATTCCTCTTGTTTGTGAGGTTAAGGAGCTTAAGTTCGTAAAGAAGGTTGTTGTTGAGACCGCTGATGCTGAAATCGCTGCTGCAGGCGTTAAGCTTGAGTACGAGGTTGGTACCATGATCGAGATTCCTCGTGCGGCTCTGACAGCTGACGAAATCGCTAAGGAAGCTGACTTCTTCTGCTTCGGTACAAACGACTTGACCCAGATGACCTTCGGTTTCTCCCGTGATGACGCTGGTAAGTTCCTGAATGCTTACTATGACACCAAGATCTTCGAGAACGATCCTTTTGCAAAGCTGGATCAGACCGGTGTCGGCAAGCTGATGGAGATGGCTATTAAGCTCGGCAAGCCCGTAAATCCTAAGCTGCATGTAGGTATCTGTGGTGAGCACGGCGGAGATCCTTCTTCCGTAGAGTTCTGCCATAAGATCGGTCTGGACTACGTTTCCTGTTCTCCTTTCCGTGTGCCTATCGCAAGACTTGCTGCTGCACAGGCAGCGATTGCCAATGCAGGAAAGTAGAAGAGCGTAAATATTTTTACTTCACAACGCTGATTGTTACAAGGGATGATGTGAATGAGTACATGAAATATCATGCTGAGTACACGAAAGCGAACCGATTTAAAGATATTGTTTGCAAAATCTATATATAACTCGAAAGG
>OQWA01000264.1_pt1 | contig 14732 bp, 19 predicted proteins | sample 1691581 | NCBI WGS metagenome assembly OQWA01 (sample SAMN03418264, study PRJEB22391) | human gut metagenome | biome: human-gut; feature: organic feature; material: feces | host: Homo sapiens | place: Tanzania | collected 2013-01
TTGACTTCAATCCCATGTCTTTGGATTTCTAATAAGGGAGAGCAGCAGCCGATAGCCAGTGTCCGAGAAAATGACCTCGTAATTGACAGCTGGGATCTTCCCAGCCACCCATGATTTCAGTGTCCATTCCGCGTCCTGAAATCCTTCCGGCTTCCAGCATAAAGTTGCGCAGTAAATGCTGGGTTTTTAATTTCATCAGATATTCTCTGTTATCCTTTTCGCGCCTGAGAAAGTCTGATTCATATAGAATTACGGATGCTCCTCTTAATTCATGCATATCTTTTGCTCCTTAATGCGTTTTTCTTTATGTTACCAAATATATGGAGAAATAGAATGTAGATTCGGGATAAAGGCATGTAGATTCTGGATTTTGTTTTGCAATTTCATAACACAAGTAATATAATAAGCATACTATGTATACCGTTTTTTTCTAAAGAAGGGCATTTATATGTTATATTTTTCAATAGAGCAAAAACATATTATTACGCAGTGCAACTACAATTACAGTCCGGAGGGGATCTACCATCCAGATCGCGTGATGAAGGAGTATGATTTCTTATTGCTGATAAATGGCAGCTGGGAAATTGTCGAGGAGGATCAGACCTATCTGCTCCATGAGGGAGATTTGCTTATCCTTGAACCCGGATTACACCATTTTAGCCGCAAGAGGTGCTCGCCTGAGATGCGCAACATGTATCTTCATTGCGCTCCGTTACCTGCGGACGGAAATTCTGTAGGAAATGTCATTGGAGTTTCCAAGCAGACCGATAGCAGATGTGCTCCGGAAATCAGCAGATTGTTCCGGAACATTATCGAGGAATATTGGAACCGGCATGATCAGTACAGCAATCAAAGAATAGGGAATTTGTTTGAACTGCTTTTGATGGAACTGGCAGTCTGCGGTCAGAAGAATCAGATTGCAGATCCGATTATTTCGGAAGTTCTTCAATTTTTTTTGGAAAACAATGATAAATTTTTTAAAACAGATGAAATCTCTGCTCATTTTGGTATCAATGCACATAGTCTGAATCTTCGATTCAAAAAAGTAACAGGTACAACGCTTTATCAGTATCAGCTGACTCAGAAACTAAACATGATTCACGAAGTTCTCATTGAAAATCCTTCGCGTGGTCTTAGGGATATTGCGCTCAGCTTTGGCTTTTATGATGAATTTCAGTTTTCAAAATTGTACAAGCGTCAGTTTGGATATTCTCCGTCCTGCAGGCGGAAGGGCAGTCGTATAGACAACGGCCCTACGATAGTCCGTGGCGGTCAATCCGGGTGTGAGGCAGGTGAAATTCCTACCTGAAAGAGAAAAAGCGCAATTTAGGTAGGAAAAGCAGAGGGAGGGGGGCAATTTCCCATGGCATGTACAAGTACCGGAGAAGTACATGCGGATTTGCGGGTCTGCCGATTTCCGCATGTACAAACGCCGGAGAAGTACCTGCGACTTGGCGGATTTGACGCCTTCCGCATGTATAGATACAGGGCAAGCTGCTACGCCGGGACAAAAGCAACGTCCCTATGACAGCTGTTCTATGATGCTTTGCCTTGCAGCCTGTCCGTATACGATGGACGGGATCAGGCAGCCGAGCAGCGCGAAGACGGGAACCGCCAGGAGAACCGGAAGAAAGGTAAAGCCTGCCCGGAAGAACCAGAACATGTTTTCCAGAAAGCCTCCTATCAGCGGATTCAGCAGAAGGGAAAGGACCAGGGCAGCAGCGGATGCCCCGAGAGCGTAAAACAATCCCTCACAGATCAGCATGGATTTGAGCTGGCGTTTTGTCATGCCTACTGCCTGCAAAACGGCAAATTCCCTTTTGCGCGACAGGATACCGGTCATGATTGCGTTAAAGAAGTTCAGAACGCCGACCAGACCGATTACAGCGCAGAGGACACCGCCCAATACAAGGAACATATTGCGCAAACTATTAAATTCGGCTCGCAGAGTTGCCTTGCTTTCGTACATAAGCCCGGATGTGTCATTTTTCGTCAGTGCATTGAGATAGTCTTCTGCGGACTGCTCAGCAGCAGCGTCCGGGGTGTCAAAGAGATAAAACATCGGAACAGGTGTCTGTCCACTGTCTGCCGCCAGCTTTTCAACCGGCAGCACGAAGCTGTAACCTAAGGTCTGGTATCTGTGGCTCATGGAGTTTGGAACACATACATAGGCGCAGATTGTATAATCAATGTCTATACTGTCCGCAATGTGATATTCCAGAAACTCGTAGGGAGTGTTTTCATCGCTTTTTTCTCCCGTCCGGGAATCCACATAATAGAAGTCCTTCGCATAGGTAATCGTCTGTGTGGAACCCACGGGAGGGTAATATTCCTGATGTGATACATTTCCATAGTCGTCCACATAGACAGCCAGTGCAATGGCATGACTGTCTTCCTGAAACAATGGGTTAATATCTCCTTCTACTACCGTCAGCTTGTCAAAAAGCGCCTTATCAAGTCCCTCTATCAGTGCATTACCGCCTACCAGATCTCCCCGGCGCGCAGATTGATTCAGCGATAGCTCGAGCGCCTCTTCGGATGTATAACGGGACATTTCGGTTCTCCAGGATTCTTCCGGCATCCATCCGATAATATTTCCATTGCCCAGTGTGTAGCCACAGCCAGCAGTGGTCTGTGATGTATTTGAGGAAATCTGTTCCATCATATCCGCAGAGATATAGTCGCCCATATGGGAAGCATAGTTAAAGTAATCAGTGCTGCTGACAATAAAGTCGGCGCAGGTCTGCTGTTTTAGGAAATTTTCGGTGTCAAAGCCGCTTGTAAACATAACCAGCATATTTAAAAGCACGACGGATAGAGTAAGGGAAATGATTACAAGGGTTGTTTTGCTCTTGTTCCGTCCCAGATTCGCAAATGCCATCTGATAAACCTTAGCGCCGCGGGTAGCCCGGCTCTTTTTCCCTGTTGGCAGGGCATCCGTGTATTTGGTTGCTTCTATGGGGGATACTTTCCCCGCAAGCCTGCCGGGGCGTGCACAGGATATCAGGACAGTAACCAGTGAAAACAGTGCGGAAGCAATAAATATCAGAGGTGAGGTGCTGGTAATGACTTTGCCAGCACCTATAATAGTCTGTGCAAGCACGACAGGTGTCAGCAGAGCGCCTACGGCATAACCGGCAAGCAGACCAATCGGGATGCCAGCGACACACAGAAGAAGCGCCTGCTGACGGATGATCCGCCGTAGCTGTCTGGGCGTAACGCCTATTGTTTTCAGCAAACCGTAGAAGCGGATGTCCCCGGTGACGGAAATCTGGAAGATATTGTAAATAATCAGGTAGCCGGTAAAAATGACAAGCAGCAGGAATGCCGCAATGGCAATTATGGTGGTGGCATCTATGCTCTCGCCGAGCTTTGCGGTGGTATAACCCCAGTTGACACCGATACGCGCACTGTTTTCCGCGCCACGGGTTTCCCATGTGTAACCGAGGTCGCGATCTACCTGCTCCATCTGCCCCCTGATATCCATGCTGGAAACCATCATTACCAAAAGATCTGAACGGAAAGGCTGCATTCCTGCGGCAATGGCCTCTTTTTCCACATTTTTCGCGTATTCACGCGAGATGTTGATATAGTGTGTAGGGCTAAGGGTATCATATTCCCACCAGCCCACCAGTGTAAAGGTGTCAGTCCTATCAAGGGTGGTACCATTTTCATCAAAGGTGTGGTAGGTCAGCGAAACCTCAGCACCAATTTCGGGATCGACGCTTAAAAGACTCAGTGCTTTTGTATCCATGGTGATTTCGTTACCGTTCTGGGGCATGCGTCCGTGATCCGGCGTGGCGAAGCTCCATGTAGCGCAATTCTCATCCATAAAGCTGACTTCTGCGGTATCTTCGGTGAAAACGCCGCTGTTGATGTACCCGATGACAATGCGTTCACCGGCGGCCTTTACTTTCCGGTGGGCGGAAATTGCCTGCATCTGTTCTTCTGTCACATCCTTAAAGGAACCATGACAATATCCGCCCATCTGTCGAAAGGTAAACATTTCGTAGTTGGCATTGAAGGACATGGCAACGGTAAATAATGATGTGAACAGCAGTGTTGTCAGGACAATGGCGGCAACGGCAATCAGATTGCGCCTGCGGGATGCCCACAGGGAGCGGAAGCTCAGATGTCTTATGCATTTTGCGTTTTTGACGTTCATCATAGCCACCCCCTAATTCCCGGAGACGATGCGGCCGTCTTCAATGCGGATGATGCGGTCAGCCAGCTGCGCGATTTCCTCGTTATGGGTAATCATGACGATTGTCTGTGTGAACTTCTGACTGGTCACCTTAAGGAGACTCAGGACATCCTGACTTGTCCTGGAATCCAGATTTCCGGTTGGTTCATCCGCCAGAATGATGGCGGGAGCGGCGGCGAGCGCACGGGCAATGGCAACGCGCTGCTGCTGGCCTCCGGAAAGCTGGTTCGGGAGGGCATCCATACGCTCCTCAAGACCGAGAGTGTGTACAATTTTCTGAATGAAATCGCGGTCTGCCCTGCCACCGTCAAGCTCGATCGGGAGAACAATGTTTTCATAAACGTTCAGGACGGGAACAAGGTTGTATGCCTGAAATACAAAACCGATCTTGCGGCGGCGGAAGATTGTCAGGGCCTCTTCTTTCAGCGAAAAAATGTCCTTGCCGTCAATTGTCACCGTCCCACCGGTGGGACGGTCAAGCCCTCCCAGCATATGTAACAGGGTGGATTTGCCGGAGCCGGATGTGCCGACAATGGAGACAAATTCTCCTTTTTCAACGCTAAGGCTGATCCCGTCAAGCGCATGAACGGCATTTTCGCCGGAGCCATACACCTTTGTCAGGTTATTTGCTTGCAAAATACTCATAATCAGTTACCTCCATGAAAAATCTGTTTGTTATGATGCAGATTATCTCATGTGATTCTTTCCACATTCTTTCATGGGAAAAAGAACTATGACAGTTTTGTAAGAATTGATACGCAATATTCATCGAGACAGGAAGACAGAAAATGTAGTACCCTTTCCCGGAGCGGAGGCTACCTTAATATAACCACCCTGTCCGGATATGATTTCTCTGGCAAGGTATAGCCCGATGCCGACACCTTCCTGTTCGCGCGCTGTCTCAGAGCGATAAAACCGCGTAAAAATTTTTGCCTGTTCTTCTTCGTGAATGCCGACACCGGTGTCAGAAATGTCAATGCGGGCAAACATTTCATAACCGGAAACAGAAAGCGTTATGCCGCCCTCTACGGTATATTTGATTGCATTATCCAGTATATTTGCAAGTGCCTCGGAGGTCCATTTTTCATCAAAAACAGCCTTGACATCTGTGTCATGTAGAGTTATGGACAGTCCTTTATCCTTTGCCTTTGGGTAATACTGCGTCACCAGCCTTTGCAGCATGGGCTGCAGCATTTGCGATTGTGGAGACAGGGAGATAATGCCGTTTTCAAGCCGGGACAGTTTTACCAGTGAGTCAATCAGAAAACGGAGCTTTTCAGACTGCTGATACAGGGCTTGAGCGTTAGCTCGGGCTGATTCAGAAAGCTCTTCCTCCTGTAATAATTCACTGTACAGGGTCAGATTGGCAATCGGCGTCTTAGTCTGGTGTGAAATATCTGCAATCAGCGATTTGATTTTTTCCCGTTCCTTTACCACATTGCGGGCGGAAGTCTCCGATGCGGAAAGGTAGTGTGCAAACCGGGTCTCGAGAGAGGACAATCTGCTTTCATCGAAGGTGTTTTCAATGAAAGAACCGTCTATTGCCAAATCCAGCATTTTATTGATCGAAGTCATTATTTTATGTGTTTTCCGTCGATTCCACAGTACCAGAATGACCGCTGCTCCCAGACAGACGATCCCTATAATTAATCCCAAATTATTCATCATGCTTCACCCAGCTGTATCCGATTCCGTATATGGTCTTTATGTAGTCCTGAGCCTTCAATTTATCGCGCAGCCGCTTTACCGTGACGGAAAGGGCATTTTCATCCACATAATCCGCTCCGTCTGACCATATCCGGTCAATAAGAACACTGCGGCTCATGACCTGCCCCAGATTTTCAATCAGGAGGTACAGCAGCTTTTGCTCTGTTTTGCTCAATTCCACATCCTTCCCATCCACACAAAAATGAAGATGTGGGAAATCAAACATAAAGTGGTCGATCCGGATTACGGAGTCCTTCTGGGCAGAGGAAGACCTTCGCAGCTGTGTATTGACTCTTGCCCGCAGGACGGAGAGAGAAAAGGGCTTTGTAATGTAATCGTCTGCACCGTGCTCCAGTCCATCCACAATATCAAGATCCGTGTCATTTGCAGTCAGCATAATGACGGGCAGTTCGGGATATTTTTCCTTGATTTCACGCAGAAACTCCAGCCCATTTCCATCCGGCAGGTTGATATCCAGCAAGACTAAAGAGACGATACCGCACAGAAGCTGTCCCCGTGCCTCGCTGATATTGAGACAGGGAATCACCTGCCTGCCCTCGGTTTTTAGCGCTTTGCACAAGCCCTGGCTGAGACTTATATCATCTTCTACAATTAAGATCTGTTCCATCGGGTACCTCCTGTGAGCCTCCTATCGACTGCATTCTAAAGCAATCATCAGAGAGGAAATTATGCGAAAATAAGGAACGCACCGGAGGTGCGTTCCAACGTTACAGCTTTATGGGTACGGCAATCTGCGTGATATAGTCCGTGGTATTTTCCCCGCGGTTTGGCGGACCTTCCAGATAAATCGAGCGGAACGGGCCTGCTACGCAGATGTTATTGTCCTTTATATGCTTTGCCAGTGCGCGGATCGCCTTGCCGGTATCCTCATAAGCGCCACGGAAATAGATGCAGAGCGCAGGTGTTTCCGCAAATTCCATCCGCTCTTCTCCTGCAAAACTGCTGTCAACGGGAATGCAGCACATCAGATCAAGCACATCGCAGTCCTGCGACATCCGCATCGTGAACATCCTTGCAATCATAGACATATGACCGGATTTTGCGGCAGCAATATACGTATCATGCAGGTTCCTTGTCGCCTCGGCAACGTCCTTGCACTGATACCGGCGGCAAAAGCATACCTGCTGCGGAAGCGTTATGCTGCGGACAGTCATATCGCCGGGCTTGGATGCCCGCACCTGCAGCAATTCGATATTGCGGTCAACGATCGCCCGAAGCTCCAGCATTTTTTGCAGATGGGCATCAATATTGTCTACCTGGTAATAATATTCTGCAATTTCATCCAGAGACAGACCGAGCGCCTGCAATGAGCGTATAGAGCGGATCTGTGTCATGTTGTCTGCGGTATAATAACGGTAGCCGGTGTTTTTATCCTTGACCGCGGCAGTGAGCAATCCCTTTGATTCATAGATCAGAATCGTTTTTCGCGTCACACCGAGTATTTTCGCTATTTCACCGATCTGAAATAAACCTTCGTATTTTTTTGTCATATGTTTCCCCATTTTTCTTCAAACTATTTGACTTGTCCGCTGAGGGACGGTACATTGTCAGTATAACAAACATCAGACAGATTTACAAGGAGACTACATGAGAAAATTGGAAACAGAAAAAATGACTTTCTTTGATATGTGTTGTTCAGTCTGCTGGATTTCTTCTTTATAATGAGGACATCAAATAAAGGAGGAAACACATTATGAACACAGATAAGATTTATGCAGAACAACTCGCAAACGAGTATGCACCGAAGGACACGTCAAAGGTGGTTGCACTCCGTAAACTGGACGCAAAGGCAAAGCTGCCGGCAACCGTATTTACTTACACCTTCGGTGTTATTGCCGCGCTCGTGACCGGCGTAGGAATGTGCCTTTCCATGAGGGGCATCGGCAGCGGGACAACCGCAATGTTTGTGCTTGGCGTTGTCATCGGTATTATCGGGTTTGCCTGCATGAGCAGACGGTTTGTTTCTACTCACAGATGATTAGTCTGCCGTCATGCCGGGCAATCAGCTCCTGCTGTTTGACATCCAGTTCACTGTCTGTGTAAATGCAGCGGAAATCCCGGACATCATTGTATTTGATTGGATTTTTCTTTCCGAATTTGGTGTGGTCAGTGAGCAGATAACAGCTGTCGGCACATGTGTAAACGCGGGATTTGACAGCGCTTTCCATCTCGCGTGTCGCTGAGACACCAAAGGCGGCATCAATGGCGGAGGTTCCGAAAAAGGCTTTATCATAATGAAATCTGCCGACATAATCCGCTGTCGAATAGTCCAGGGGCCCGCCATACTGGGGCTGGTAACAGCCGGGCGCGATATGAAGACAGACATTAGTGTTGCGGTAGAGCTGTTCAACGACCGGCAGGGAGTTTGTAATCACGGTCAGCCGACAGTCCGGGAGAAACCGGAGCATCAGTAGGACGGTAGTACTTGCATCCAGAAAGACAGTATCATGCCGCTCAATTTTTGCAGCTGCCGAGCGGGCTGAGGCGGATGCGGTGACGCTTGACAACAACCGGGACGGAATCGCTGTGTTTCTGAACCGGAACTTTACAGTTGGCAAGGTGGGCGGGTTACTTTATAATAATTAGCAGATGAACCATTCTCAAGGAGGAAGACAATGAGAAGCGAACAGGAAATGTATCGGCTGTTTCGGGATATAGCCGATGAAGATGACAGAATTCTTGCAATTTACATGAATGGATCACGGACAAACCGGAATGCCGTGCAGGATATCTTTCAGGACTATGATATTGTATTTATTGTGAAGGACATAACACCTTTTATCAACGAGAGAGAAAAATGGTATACAAAGTTTGGAGAGGTATTGTATATGCAGTTCCCGGATGAATTTCCGGAGGATCTCCCTGAGAATAAAGATCATTACGGCTGGCTGATGCAGTTTACGGATGGAAACAGGGTTGACCTTACCGTGCAGTCGCAGGAGTATGCGGTAAAGCACATTCTTGAGGACAAGCTGTGCAGGATCCTTCTCGACAAGCATCATATTTTGCCCGAAATCCCTGAGGCAACGGATGAGGAGCATTATGTGAAAAGACCTTCAGAGGCGGAGTTCATGGCATGCTGCAATGAATACTGGTGGTGCAGCAACAACATAGCAAAGGGACTGTGGAGAAGGGAAATGCCGTATGTGCAGGACATGACGAACATGGTTGTCAGAAAGCAGCTGGAAAAGCTCTTGTCGTGGAAGGCGGGCGTTAAAACTGATTTTACCGTCAGCGTGGGAAAGTCGGCAAAGTATCTGTACAGATGGCTTGATGAAGGGGAATATGACCGCTATCTCAGTACCTACTTCGGAGGAGATGCCGGGGAGGCATGGGAGGCTGTCTTTCGCATGTGCGACATGGTGGACAGTGTCGCACATGCGAAAGACCGGCTTGGCTTTACCTATAACGAGAAGGAGGCAGCGGCTGCACGAGGCTATCTGGAGCATGTGAGAGAGCTGCCCCCGGACGCGACAGAGGTATATTAGACTATGCGCAAAGAGCATGCGCAGAAATGGGGAGAAAATGGAAGCAAGAAAACTGATTGAAACATTGGCGGTTGCCGAGAGATTGAAGGATGCCACGAGGCATTGCTATACCTCCGGCGGACGGCATGAGAGCGTTGCGGAGCATTCGTGGAGGCTGACGCTGATGGCGTACCTTGTCAGCGATGAGTTCCCGGAGGCGAATCTGGAAAAGCTGTTGAAGATGTGTCTGATCCATGACATCGGAGAGGCGTTCACCGGGGACATTCCGGCATTTGACAAGACCTCCGCGGACGAGGGCAGGGAGGAGGCTCTGCTAAAGGAGTGGGTGCAGTCGCTGCCGGAACCTTTCGCAGCGGAGATGACCGCCCTGTATGCGGAAATGGCGGCGAGGGAGACGCTGGAGGCAAAGATTTATAAGGCGCTGGACAATCTCGAGGCGCTGATCCAGCACAACGAGTCTGCACTGAGCACATGGATACCGCTGGAATACGATCTGCAGATGACCTACGGAAATGATAAGGTAGGCTTTTCAGAGTACCTGACCGCGCTGCGTGACATGGTGCGGGAGGACAGCAAGAAAAAAATTGCGGACGGGAAATAGCCCAACTGCTTATCTGCCTGAATACAAGCTTTCGCAGAACGCAGTTAAGCAGACTACATATAGTGATATTTCTTCCGTTTAGCGATCAGGAAGATCGCAGAGATGGCAAAAGCGGTTTTCCCGGCATAGTTAGAGACGAAATAGCCATCCACAACGCCATAGATGGAGGTAAATACCATCATGACGATGGAGGGCAGTGTAAATCGGAACAGCTTCCGATAAGTAAAATGATCTGATAATTGAATTTTTGCGGACATTTTCAGTTCTCTTTTCCGGTTATTGTCTTTCAGTGTGCTCGGCGGGTTCAAGGCGCTTCGTCTCGTCGCGGAGCTCATTCAGAAACCGTTCGGTCAGCACAAGATATTTTTCTACGTCGGCAGGTTCCCACGAGGACAGAATTTTGTTTTCTGCCGCAATGATCTTTGCGACGGTCTGTGCGGCATAAAGCTCGCCCGCATCGGTAAGGCGGAGACGCTTGCTTTTGGCATCGACGTTTTCTGTCCGGAGAATGCCTTCCTGCCTGAGCTTGCGGATGGCAGAGTTGAGCGTCTGCTTGCTCACACCCGTCAGATAGCAGATGTCCCGCAGCATACAGCAATTTCCATTTTCATACAACGTATATAAGATTTTCATGCAGCTGTCGGATAAGCCCAGCTTCAGTGATATTTCATGGTAGGCGGCCTCCGTCTCGCTGATAAGGTAGTTAAACCGTCTCATTTCTTTGGAAGCATGTGTCATAAAATCCCTCCTTTTGTCGGTTCGTCCGAAATCGTACGTTTGTCAAGAAAAGAATATGAAGGGGCTGGAGTACTATTGTCTATCTCTGTTTTTACGGTATTCGGTGGGAGTCATGCTATAGTATTTTTTAAAGGCTTTGCAAAAGTAATCAACGCTTTCAAATCCGACTTCTTTTGAAATAACGTGTATTTTCCTTTCGGTGGAGGAGAGCAGCTTTGCGGCTTCCTGTAAGCGATAATTGATCAGATAGTTTATAGGCGTGATATGCAAATATTTTCGGAAAAGATTGAGCGTGGTACTCTTGCTTACCATTGCATGTCCTGCTATGTCTTCCAGTGAAATATTCATGGAAAATTGCTGATGGATATACTGCATCATTAGCTGCAGTCTTCCCTGAGAAGCAATAGATGAGCCGTTGTTTTCCCTGATAGGTCTGGCATTTACGTTTCTGTATAATAAATCCCACATCCTTTGCACCAGAGAAGAAGTGATGAGTTCTATACCGGATTCTGCCTCCTGGACATAGATGATTTCTTTCATGACTGCCAGTACCTCAGCCTGCCATGGAATTTCAGGTGCGAAAACCTGATAATCCAATGAAGAAGACAGAACTGGTAGAATATATTTCTTGTAAATTAAACTGTTTTGGACAGCAATATAATCCGGCATAAATACAAAATTCGGAACAATCGCCTCTTCATCAGAATAGTAGCGGTGTAAAGTCTTTGAATTGATGAATACTCCAGAGCCAGCTGGTAAAGAAAACTGTTTTTCCCCAATTCCGAAAAATACAGTTCCGGAATTCACAAATACAAACTCAAATTCTGTATGCCAGTGCCATTCCACACAATGAAAATCATAGAGTGCCAGATTATCGTAGTAAAAGTGAAAAGGATAATCCCTTTCACCATGCTGTATTGTTTCCATTAATGTCTCGTCAGTAATAATTTTATTATAGGATGTATTAAATTTCATTTGAGACTCCCATATTGTTCTTTTTACGATATTTTACAATAAATCGGCTATTTTTTCCAATGCATTGTTTAAAATTTAGAGATATTATACAGACAGTTGCAAAAAACTCATAAATAAAAGAGGAAAGGGACAGATATTATGAGGAACAAATACCAAAAAACTTTGATAGCCTGTTATCTTGGATTTATTACACAGGCAATATCAGCAAATTTTGCGCCATTACTGTTTTTGACTTTCCATAGAACCTATGGGATTCCACTTGGAAAAATTGCTTTTATTTCTACTGCGTTTTACTTTACGCAGCTTCTGATAGATTTGTTTTGTGCAAGGTTTGTTGATAAGATTGGCTATCGGAGGTGTGTCGTTACATCGGAGATATTTTCGGCTGTCGGTCTGATTGGCCTTGCCGTTTTACCGGATATGCTGGCAGATCCCTATCTTGGAATTGTATTTAGTGTGGTAATTTATGCTATGGGAAGTGGCCTGATTGAGGTATTGGGAAGTCCTATCGTGGAGGCATGTCCCTTTGAAAATAAGGATAGTGTCATGAGCCTGCTTCACTCATTTTATTGTTGGGGCGCAGTAGGAGTAATTTTGCTTTCCACTGGATTTTTTGCCGTTTACGGGATCGAACACTGGAAGATTCTTGCTTGCATATGGGCATTGATTCCGTTATTTAATGTATACAATTTTATCACATGCCCAATAGAACGTCTAACGGAGGAAGGAAAGGGGCTTGGCATAGGGCAGCTATGCAAAATTCCCTTTTTCTGGGTTTTTCTTGTTCTGATGATATGTGCAGGCGCAAGTGAACTTTCTATGGCGCAGTGGGCATCTGCGTATGTAGAATCTGCTTTAGGACTGCCAAAGAGCGTCGGAGATATTGTGGGTCCGTGTCTGTTTGCAGTTGCCATGGGTATAAGCAGATTATTTTATGGTAAGTATGGCGAAAAAATTGATTTAATGAAATTCATGCTGGGATCGGGCATTTTATGTCTCATCTGTTATTTGCTTGCTGCTCTGGGCGGACACCCATTGCTGGGGCTTGCGGGATGTATTGTCTGTGGGTTTTCAGTCGGCATTATGTGGCCGGGAACCATTAGCATCGCGTCAGTCAGGATTCCCCTTGGCGGGACGGCAATGTTTGCACTGCTTGCCATGGCGGGGGATATGGGGGGATCGATTGGCCCCTGCCTTGTTGGATTTGTAACACAGAATGCAGGCGACAATTTAAAGGCTGGAATGCTGGCAGGCTGTGTCTTTCCAGCAGTTTTGCTTGTGTCCATAAGTCTGATGAAGATGAAGGAGAAAACAAAGGCACCGGTAGAGAGGAGGTAGAAGACATTGAATATCAAGGAACAATTCGATGAATGTGGACTGACTGACAAGCCCTGTCAGTTTACGGTGGAAGAGAGCTATCTGGCTTTAACCGGCTGGGCAATTGCAGACGCTGTCCCGGAAAAAGTAAAGGGTATGATGCTGACTGTTTATGGAACTGACCGTTTTAACTCTGCTTATGAAAAACGGATGTTCCGCCATGACGTTCTGACTGGCTGGAGTATGGGCAATGCAGGTCATCCGGTATTGGCAGACTATCTGGAAAGCTGCAGATTCAGACCGCATGCGAAAGTAGATGAGGAACTCTGGGGCGGTAGACTAAGTTGGTATCAGGATTGGATACATGCCGTGAAAAGGAGTGACAGGTATTGGCAGCAGGGATGATGGAAGCAACTGGCAGAAATTCCGTCTAAGGTGAAAGTTTCGGTTTATATTGTGGAGTCCTGGTATGATCATCATTTCGGAAGTGCAATGAATACATGGAAGGCGCTCAGTGAGGAGACAAAGTTACATAGCTGGCTGGATATTGGTTGCTGGAATCATATGTCCTCAGAGTGTATTGAGTGGGGAGAGCAAAAAAATCTGGAAAATGGCGATGTAAAACGTCTTCTGGAATGGTTTGACCTGATTCTTAAGAAAAAGGAAAAACCCCGCAAGAGAGTGCGTACATATGTGATGCGGGAAGATCGGTGGAGCGAATGGGAAAACTGGCCGATTACATCTAACAAAACAAAAAAATATTTTTTAAACAGCGGTAGACGACTGGATACATTACCCGGAGATAATGGCGAAATTTCTTTTGAATACGATCCGCAGAACCCATGTCCGACACACGGTGCGGAGAGTGTGCTGACTATGATTGCAGAAGCGGGATCGCTTTTGCAGCCGGAGGAAAATTATCGTCCAGACGTTATTAGCTTTGTCAGTGAACCTCTAGAGGAGGAACTTCCGTTAGGCAGACATGTTATAATGCGGTGGTAACAAAGACCTTTCCTCAACAGGACTGAAAAGAGGGATAGCAAATGGGAGAAAGTAAAGCAATCTGGGATATGATCGATGCAGGATTAGTGGGCGACAATGTAAATCTTGTGGTTGAAAATGAAAACTGTAAGGTGATGCAGCTGGCGGACGAAACCGGGGAAGGCGTCATGACGATGTACAAGGTTTTCGACGGTGTATATCTCATGTATAATGATTTTCACATGGAGAAATGTTATTCCGGATTTCAGACCGGCATCGCGGAGGAATCCATCAGGGAAATGATGCTGGCATTTGAGATTGACATTAAGACTCTGCTGAACAAATTCTGCAAAGCAGACGGTGTCTGTGTTCTTGCGCAGGATGCGTCGATCGACAATTTGTTTACGCAGCTGTATCGATTGCCGGAAAAGGCGCAGCCCTATTTTTATAAAAGCCAGATTGAAAAGATTCATGGAATCCGGAAGCTGATTACGGAAGATTTAAGTAAAAATTACACGCAGGAGGAACTTTCCAGAAGATTTGAGATCAGCCTGACACCCATGAAGCAGTGTTTCAAAAGCACCTATGGGCAGTCTATCTATAAATACCTACGGGAATACCGGAGGAGCAACGGCTGAAGAGACTGATTACGCTCATCTTCTGCGATATAGGGCATAAGTGCGGTAATCTAATTCTAAGG
>OQWA01000266.1_pt1 | contig 14711 bp, 12 predicted proteins | sample 1691581 | NCBI WGS metagenome assembly OQWA01 (sample SAMN03418264, study PRJEB22391) | human gut metagenome | biome: human-gut; feature: organic feature; material: feces | host: Homo sapiens | place: Tanzania | collected 2013-01
TTATTTGCTATGCCCTTTATTTCTTGGTTGTTTTCTACTTATTTGTTTCAAACTTAGAGTTCTCCCTTCCATTTTTTTTCTATCTTATCATTGGAAATGAGGAAAACACAAGCCCCAGAACGATTAGAATGAAAAATGTTCTAAAATTTATGGTAGAATATTACCTAACAAATGAGCTTGACGACCGACTATATAGGTGAAAGCATTGATCAATCGCTTGGAGAAACCATATGAAGAGGCATGAATTATTAAAATACTTTGACGGAGAACTGTTGGATAAGCTGTTCGGGTTTTGCTATGCCCGCACCAGCGACAGCTATGAGGCACAGGAGCTTTGCTCGGATATTATTTTTGCACTGGTAAAGGCGGCACATTCGGAGGGAGAGATTTCGAGTCTGTATTCCTTCATCTGGAGAGTGGCAAGGAATGTATACGCCGATTTTTCAGCAAATAGAAGGAAGCGGGCAGATGCATTCTATGAGGGAGATGCCGATGAAATCTTTGCGGTCATTGCGGACGAAGCGCCGGACGCTGACAGTGCAGAACGGATTGGCGCGATTTATCGAAGAATCGCGTTCCTTACCAAGGCATACCGTGAGGTAATGATCCTGTACTACATAGATGGCCTGTCTACCGCAGAGATAGCGGAGCGTCTGAATACCAGCGAGGTCGCTGTACGTCAAAGATTATTTTCAGCCAGACAGAAAGTAAGAAGCGAGGTAGAGACTATGACAGAAATGAATGAACGGCCGTTGGCACTTGACGAAAAGGAATATGTAATCTGGGGAACGGGCAATCCCATGTGGGGAGACCCAAGAGAGGTCTGCACGAGAATGTTTTCAAAGCACATTGTCTGGCTTTGCCATAAAAAGTCCAGAAATGCCGCGGAAATTGCAGCAGAGCTGAATGTCCCGACTGCCTATGTCGAGGAGGAGCTTGAAATCCTGAGAAGAGGGAAGAACGGCGAGTATGGGCTTCTCAGAAGGCTGGATAATGGCAGATATGCCATGAATTTTATCCTGCTGGACCGGGATGTGATTGAAAAGGCACAGGCGCTGTACGCGGAGCATTTGCCGAAAATCTGCGATATTATTGCTGATTATATCGAGGAGAATAAGGAGAAATATCTTTCCTTTCCGTATCTGAACCGGAAGGTTGATCTGAACCTGATCCTCTGGCAGCAGGTGACTTATATGTCAAGAGCCTTTTCCGCTAATGTGGAGAGCGTGTTGAAGGAAAGATATTTTAAGCGCATAAAAGAGGTTGAGCGCCCCTTTAGTGTTTACGGATATGTTGATAACGGCAGGAGTTATGGCGGAGGCTGGGATGGGGTAGATGCCCGGAATATATGCGGTTATGCGGGAGTACAACTGGAAAATATTTATATAACACGCATCAGAAAGCATTTTCATTGTGGCTGGAATGTTTCTAACGATCCACAGCTTCAGCTTGCAATCCGGGCAATCGATGGGGTGCAGGTGAGTTCTCTCAGCGAGACAGAAAAGGAGCAGGCGGCAAAGGCAATCGAGTGCGGATATCTCTACAGAGAGGATGATATGCTTTACACGAAGATTCTGGTAAACTCGGTGAAGGATAAGGGCAGGCTCTTTGATATCAGCCGTGGACTTCGCAATGGATATTTTGAGGAAGAGGCTGCTCTTGTAGCAGAAAAACTGGCGGCGCTGATAAGAAAGTCTGTTCCGGATTATCTGCTGGGTGAATGGCGCCATGCGAATACACTTGCAAACCTGCCGGTCATTGATTCCCTTGTGGAGGCACTGATCGAAAAAGGAATCCTGATATCGCCGGAAGACGGCATCGGCGCCGAGGGTTGCTGGATGGCAGTGGCGAGGTAGAGTTTTTCAAAAGAAATAATGTAGAAAGACGAGTAAGAAGTGACGTATTTGCTTTTTACCCGTCTTTCTTTTTTTAGAATGCAGTAGAGTGTCTACTCTGTAACTGTTGCGTAGAGATGAAGTGTTGGCAGATTAAAAGGTATTGTTTTGCCGTCAAGGGACTTAACTGTGGCAACGGGAAGAAGCTGTGTGACTCCTACAGCAGCATTTGCGTCATAATTTGTGGTATCGAAGGTAAAGTCTGTCTTGTAAGTCTCTATATTCCCGGTTTCGGGGTCTATGCCCTGGACATACAGAGTACAAGGACCGAAACTACCTTGCCCTACACTTGCGGGATAGGTTACTTTATAGCTGCCGATGGACTCGTCATAAGGAAGCCATGTAGTTCCCTGCTCATTCCATGCATATTTGTAAAACTGTAACTTGCTGGTATCAAGAGCGGTTTCGGAGACGGTTACAGTGGCAGTGACAGGAGGCAGATTGTCGAAGCGGTCACTAGTAACTGTGCCTGTTACGGTGTAGGTGCCGGGGGTATCTTTGTCATAGTTGGTACAGTCCCAGATGATATTTGTTGATCTGAGATTTGTATCCTGATCAATAGTATAAACTTGTAACTGACCTGCAGCAACTCGCCAATCACTGCCCCTGTACACGGTAGTTGTATAATTTTCGTCAGTGAGCTTTACACAACAAGTGTCGCCATATAGTTCTCTGAAGATGTAATAACCGTAGAAACCATCTTCATTGCTCCAGATATGCAATGAGCAAAGTATGTCGGGGGTCTTGAAGGGCAAGGTGGTTCCATCGGTGGCAGAAACGGTACCGAGAACCCAATAGATTCCGACTGCGTTTCCGTCAAAGTCTGTAGAACTCCAGTCTACGGAGACAGGATAGGAGTTACCTTGAGAATCTACTGCATAGATGTCCGACCAAGCAGAGGTGATGATCTGCTGATAGGACAGACCGGAGTTGATATGGTGGGACATGGAAATTTCGCCGAAGTCTCTACCATTTGATGTGTAGTGGCTGAAGCTCAGCTGATTGGAATCGGTATCGTTGTTGCCGGGCTGATTATCATGGGAACTATTGGAAGAACTTTCAGAGGAAGCGACGGTGGAGTTAGAGACCGTCACGGTGTCGCAGGTCCTTCCCTCAGCAATGCCATAGTTTAGGTAATGGTTGATGATAGCCATATAGTCGTCACCAAAGGCTGCCTTAATATCAGGATACTTGTCCGCGTAGGCAATAGGGTCGAAATTAGTGCCACTGGAGCGATGCTCCTTAATTCCAGAAGTGAAGTAGTGGTTTACATAAGCATCCCAATTATCACCGAAAGCGGCATCCAGATCTTTGTATTTTTCACGGTATGCAACAACGTCCAACACGGGGCTTGCGTTTCTTTTTTCAGACAATCCGTACTGGATATAGTGGTTATACAGTGCGGCCTTGTTGTCTCCGAAAGCAGTTTTGAGATCGGCATACTGTTCCTCGTAGTATTGTGCGTTGAAAATATCTTTTACAGATGCGGCTGACGCGGAAAGTGTATTTGCCATTACCGTAGATAACGCAACCGCGGCTAATAGCGTTCGTTTGATGTTTTTTTTCATGATTTTCCTCCTGTGTTTTGTATACTCGAGTATGCCTTTTGTATTGGCTAACCTAAATGTAGCACAGAAAAATGTAAAAATCAATATAAACATTCGCTTAGAGCGAAAAAACTATAATGATAGTTTGTGTATATAGAAAATCAAATCATCTAAAATAAAGTAATAAGTTGAAACGGAAAGGTATCGGTATTTATAATGACAATCTCGGATATGAGAATGGAAATCGGAAGAAGAGTGCATGATTTTAGGGTCATGAATCACTATACACAGGCTCATTTTGCGGAATTGATCGATATATCCGTGAATTTTTTATCAGAAATAGAAAATGGGAAAAAGGGAATGTCTCAGGATACGATTATCCGGTTATGCAGTCAGTTTCACATTTCAGCAGACTATCTTCTGTTTGGAGAGTCAGCAAAGCAAGAGACAACTGTAAGGCTGACAGAAATTGCTGCGGCGCTGGGAGCGGAGGAACTGGACATCCTGATTGAATATCTGGTTGCGCTTAGAAAGGTAAAAGCGTTGGAGAGGCAGGACATGTAATTGAAAACGTGATTTCCTGCCAATGTATATCGGTGCAATATAATCCTTGCAATTTGGAAAAAATTGTGCTAATCTGGAAATGAGCATAGAATTTTCTTACATTACAAATCATGATTGCTGTAAATCTTTTACAAATCTATTTGAAATTTCATGCTTAATACCACAACTAACAAAACAGCAGGAGATTTCAAATGGAGCAGTCAGTCCATAGCTTCTCCTGCGGAAAACATGGTTCCAAGGGAGGAGAGCTATGGAAATGAACAGAACAAAAGGACAGACAACTAATCGAGGTACAGGGGAGGAGCGCCTCAGCAAAGACGGGCACAGAGTAGCACTGCATAGACCGAAGCAGTACGAGGAACTTACTTTTACGGATGATTTTCTTTTCTGTAAGATTCTGACTTCGGATAAAGCGCTCTGTATAGAACTGCTCGAAGTCATCTTCGGAAGACGCGTGCGGGACATTACCTATGTAAACAGCCAGCAGGAACTGCGGCAGACGAAGGACGCAAAGGGGATTCGGTTGGATGTCTATCTGGAGGATGACGAAGATTCTGTCTACGATATTGAAATGCAGGTCAGTTTGAGGAAGGATATTCCGAGACGGAGCAGATACTATCAGGGCATGGTTGATTTGAATCTGATTTGGAAAGGGGAATCTTACAATCAGCTGAAAAAAAGCTATGTCATCTTTATCAGTCCGGAGGATCTGTTTCCAGAGGTGAATCTGCCGGTATATACCTTTGAAAACCGTTGTCGGGAGATGCCGGAGCTGGTACTTGGCGATGAGGCATATAAGATCTTCCTGAACGCTGGTGGGAATGCAGAAGGAATGCCCAAGGGACTGGCGGCGTTCCTGCGATATATCAGGACGAATGAGGCGACAGATGCGTTTACAGAGAAGTTGGACAGCTATGTGTGTAGGGCAGTGGAACATAAAGAATGGAGGCTGGAGTATATGACATTACAACAGAAGTACAGAGAAGAATACGAGGCTGGGGTACAGGATGGAATAGAGCAAGGTATAGAGCAAGGTATAGAGCGTGGAAAAGCACAAGGGCTACAAATCACCGCAGTGAGGCTGTTCCGAATGCAGATGCCGGTTGAACAGATTGCGCAGGCGGTGGGCGAGGAAACGGAAACGGTTGAAAAGTGGCTGGCGGAAGAAGGCGGGCGATAGGAATGGGAGCCGCGCTTCTTCCGCTGCCGGGAGCAAAAGCCGATCAGAGCTTTCACCCCTAATATCATGCCAGCAGAAGCGTCCCTACGGTGACGCTGTAGGGGGCGAGGTGGAGCTTGTCCTGCGGGATAAAGCGGCTTTCGACAGGTGCCACATTTTTGGGTGCTGCGTGGGAATTGACAGCGTCAAGGTCAGCACAAATCGTGGAGAGCGTCCCGGACTGTACCGGGCGGTCAATATTCAGCTGAACGTCGAGCGCGGTATCTGCAAGGTTGACCAGCTTGACATAAAGAGTGCTGCCATCCTCGGAGAGCGTTGCGGAGGTGCAGATTTTACTTCCCTCAGCGCATACGGACATTTCGGCAAGCTGCGTCCCGATGTGGGTGGAAAATAGCTGCTGTACATAATAGCTCGGTGTGCCGTAGGCGCTGTCATTGTCGAACCAGATCAGATCCGGCTGCCATTGCTGGTGTCCCGTGCGGGCAAAAAGAGGTGCGTAACAGGTCATCACGACATGGTCGCTGTTCTTTTCAACACCGGTCAGAAAAGCTGCTTCACAAAGGGCAGCATACCAGTTGCACACGCGCTTCGGCGTGGATTCATCCGTATGGGCGGCATATTCTCCCGCGAATACCTTTGGAAGGCGGCGGTCGTAATTATCATATCTGTGAAGGTTCTCCAGGAACCATTCCGGCGATTTATAGAAATGTTCATCCACGGCATAGGCCTTTTCAGGATTCTCCTTCATCCAGCGGTAAGCGGTATCAAAGTCCTCGCCCTCGGATGTCCAGCCGGCACAGGTAATCAGGCGGATTTCGGGATGCTTTTCGGAAAGCATTTTCTGAAAAGCTTCGTAGCGCTCAAAATAGACAGAGCCCCACTGTTCATTGCCGATGCCGATGTATTCCAGACCGAAGGGCTCGGGATGCCCCATATCGGCACGCTTCTTTCCCCAGGGAGTTTCCGTAGAGCCGTTGGCAAATTCAATCAGATCGAGAACGTCCTGAATCCATTTCTTCAACTCATCCATAGGTGCCAGAAGCGATTCGTGCCATTGGCAGGTCATGCCGCAGTTGATGACAGGAACAGGCTTTGCCCCGAGATCTTCACAGAGACAGAAATATTCATAGAAGCCGATGCCGTAGGACTGGAAATAATCGGCGGAGGACTGCCCGTTGATCTGGTATTCTTCCATCTGCCAGCGGTTCCAGTTGGTGCGGCGTTCTGTGAGGGGACCGACGGTATCCTTCCAGCAGTACATATTGTCGAAGCTCCGTCCCTCGACAATACAGCCGCCGGGAAAACGCATAAAACGGGGGTGAAGGTCTGCAAGCAGCTCGGCAAGATCACGGCGCATACCGTTCTGCCTGTCATGGAACGTATCTGCGGGAAAGAGGGAAATCAGATCAAGATCCACAGCCCCTTCTGTCTCCAGCAGAAGCTCCGGGTAAACCTGTTTGCAGGTTCCGGTGGCAGTGATCGTGAGGTTATACTTTGACCAGCCGTGAGCGGCGCGCACCAACGAAAAACTGCGGTTTCCGTAGAGTGTGCCGTGAGAGTCCGCAAAGCGGATGTTGAGCTTTACGGGTGCTGCGTTTCTGGCATAGCAGGAAAAGCGGAAAACCTGTCCCTCGCGGACGGCAAAACCTTCGTTACAGAAGCCGAGATTGCGCAGTCCGCAGCCTGCCTCGCCGGAAAGATGGGCATAGTGGCTGTGGGCCTTGCTCAGCGGGAAACGAGTGCCGATGGAAAAGGAGATGTCGCCGATGGTCTCCCAGCACATTTTATGGACATCATGCGTGGCATCCGCTTCGGGGGGATTCACCTCACGGGTGTAGTATTCAAAGGAACGGTTTGCAATCAGTTCCGCATACAGTCCGCCGTCGCCGCCGTAGTTGATGTCCTCGAAGAAGATTCCGTAGAGCATAGGGCTCACTTCCCTGTGCGCTCCGTCTGTTTTAATGTCAATTACATTTTTTTCGCTCTGCATAGATTTCCTCATTTCTATAAATTATTGGTGCTGAATAAATACATCGTATCACAAAATGCCGGAAGAGAAAATAAGTAATGAAATTTATTGTTTTTTATGTTATACTTGTATACATCATGGCAAGAAAGAGAGGTAACGTAATATGAAACTTGAAACATTGAGAAACGATATGGTAGCGGCAATGAAGGCGAGAGATAAAGAGCGGAAGGATGCGATTTCTTCGCTGGTTTCTGCAGTGAAAAAGGTGGCGATAGATGAAGGCTGTAGAGAGGATGTCCCCTCAGAACTGGTTGACAGGGTGATTATCAAGGAGCTGAAGACGGTGAAGGAGCAGCTGGATTCCTGTCCCGCAGAGCGCACGGATCTGATGGCGGAATATCAGAAGCGCTATGACGTTATTTCCGAATATGCACCGAAGATGATGTCCCCGGAGGAGGTAAAGGCTTATATCGAGAGCAATTTTGCAGAGCTTGTTTCCACAAAGAATAAGGGACAGATCATGAAGGCAGTCATGGGCGTGCTGAAGGGCAAGGCAGACGGTAAGGTAATCAATGAGACCGTCGCAGAGCTGTGTAAGTAAGATCAGACTTATAAGGTGGAAAACTAAGGGAAAATGGAAAGTGGAAGAAGGAGGTATGTCTATTGAGGAAGAACGAACAACATTTGGATGATTATGCAATTCTTTGCAGGGAAGCGGACAAACTGGATCCCGCACTTTTTGATAAATATGATGTACAGAGAGGACTGCGCGACAAGAACGGAAACGGAGTTGTCACCGGTCTGACGAACATTTCAAGAATAGAGTCCTTTAAGATGGTGGACGGCGTGAAGACACCGTGTGAAGGAAAACTGTGGTATCGTGGCTATGACTGTATCGAGCTGGTAAACGGCTTCAAGGGCAGACACTCCGGCTTTGAGGAGGTTGCCTATCTTCTCCTGTTCGGACAGCTTCCGACAGAGCAGCAGCTGAAGGAGTTCAGGGATATTCTGGCATCCCACCGGACGCTGCCGACCAATTTTACCCGGGATGTCATTATGAAGGCGCCGAGCAGTGACATTATGAATTCGCTGACAAGGAGCGTGCTGACACTTGCTTCCTATGACAAGAATTGCTGTGACACCACGATTGAGAATGTGCTCCGGCAGTGTATCGGGCTGATCAGTGTATTCCCGATGCTTTCGGTTTATGGCTATCATGCGTATAACCATTATCAGAATGACGAAAGTATGTATATTCACCGCCCGTCGAGAAAGCTGTCTACAGCAGAAAATCTGTTGATGATGCTTCGTCCGGACAAGAAGTATACAGAGCTTGAGGCGAAGGTGCTGGATATTGCTCTGGTGCTTCATATGGAGCACGGCGGCGGTAATAACTCCACATTTACAACCCGTGTCGTGACCTCCTCCGGTTCGGATACTTATTCCGTGATTGCTGCGGCACTGTCCTCCTTGAAGGGACCGAGACACGGCGGCGCTAATATCAAGGTTGTGGAGATGATGCGCGATATCGAGGCAAATGTGAAGGATTGGGGTGACGAAGAGGCAGTCAGAGTTTATTTAAAGAAAATTCTGAACAAGGAAGCCTTTGACGGCAAGGGACTGATCTATGGTATGGGTCATGCGGTCTACTCGCTCTCCGATCCGAGAGCGCAGGTATTTAAGGGCTTTGTACAGAAACTTGCGGAGGCAAAGGGAAGGAATAAGGATTTCGCACTTTATTCCATGATAGAGCGCCTTGCCCCGGAGGTTATCTCGGAGAAGGCGCGCATCTATAAGGGTGTCAGTGCGAATGTGGACTTTTACAGCGGTTTCGTCTACAGTATGCTGGAAATCCCGCTGGAAATGTATACTCCGATCTTTGCAATCGCAAGAATCGTCGGCTGGAGCGCACATCGTCTTGAAGAGCTTATCAACATGGATAAGATCATTCGTCCTGCCTATAAGAGCATCATGACTGAGCGGGAGTATGTGGATATAGACCACAGATAAGAGTAGCCATCTCGTCGGCGGACTCTTTTGTCCCTTTGAGAATCCATGCAATGTAAATATTATAGAGAGAACCGGCAAAAGCCTGAAGGGTATAGTAGTAAGCTATACCCTTTTCTTCTGTGTAATACGTATTGACAATATAGTCTGTCAGGCGCTGCAGCAGCACCGAGCCCATGTTGCATTTCAGGAGACAGCGTATAAAATCGGCATGGTTACTGAAATATTCGTAGCAGTGAAGCATGTTTCTGTAATCATTGTAGCTGCCCTTGTCGAGCCACTTTTCCACATCCCGCCTGTAGTCGTCAAGAAGGTCGGAGAGGTGGGAGAGAAGCACATCATCGATTGATTGGTAGTTGCGGTAGTAGGTCATACGCGAAATGCCAGCCTCTGCTGCCAGCTCCGTGATGGAAATGGAGGACAGGGGCTTCTCCTGCAGCAGTCGCATCAGAGCCTGTACCAGACAGTCTTTTGTGTACTTCATAGCTTATATCTTAAATTTCTTCATATGCTCGGACAGTGCAACGGCGGCACCGGAAACATCGTCCGCACTGGAAGCGACGACGTGGCTGTCCTCGGAGAGCTGTCTGGATGCCTCTGTAAGATTTTCCGTGGAAGCGAGTATTTCCTCCGTGCTGGCAGACTGCTCCTCGGAAAGTGCGGCAATGTTTGTGGCTACATCATCCACATGTGCAATCTCGGTAACAATCTCGGAGATTACATTGTCAGTTTCGGTGACATTTTCATAAATCCGTTCAAAGATACCGCAGGAGACGGTAATCTTCTCCGAGCTTTCTTTTATGTGTGTAACGCTTTCCTCTGTCTGCTGTACCATATAGGCAACCTGCGAATTCACCTCGTTGATTGTCTCGGAAATTTCTGATGCAGAAGAGGCACTGACCTCGGCAAGCTTACGGATTTCTTCGGCGACAACGGCAAACCCGCGTCCTGCTTCACCTGCTCTGGCAGCTTCAATCGCCGCGTTCAGGGAGAGCAGATTTGTCTGGTCGGAGATGTCGCTGATAATGCCTACCATAGTATTGATTTTTTCGGTGGAGGTGCCAACCTTGTCCACGATTGCTTCCAGCTGTTCCATGGAGGAGACAATAGAGGACATTGCCTTATTTACACCTTCCATGTCTGTGCGTCCCTTGGAGGCAACCGTGACGGTCTGCTGCATGTTTTCCTTTGCGCGGCTGCTCTTCTGGTTGGTCTCATCCACAACGCCGGAGAGGGTGGTGGCATGGAGTGCAAGATCCTGGACACCGGTTGCAAGCTGGTTCAAGGTTGTCCTGACATCGTTCATGGAGTCCGCCTGGGAGTCTGCGGCATGATTCAGGGCATCGGAAATCTTCTTGGTTGTTGCACTGGAATTTCCCAGCTGATCGGAAACGCTGTGTATATCGAGAATGATGCTACGCATAATTTCTACAAAGTTGTTCAGGGAGCGGCCCATGAGCGCAATTTCGTCATTTCCCTTTACCGTGACGGCGGCAGTGAAGTCACCGTCGGTAATTGTAGTAAGCGTATCGGTAAGCTTTTTCATCGGCCTCATAGAGCACTGCAGGAAAATGAAGATCACGGCAACGACCAGCAGGATGACAACTGTGAATACACCGATGATCAGCGTGAGCAGATTGTTCAGCTTTGTGAGCATCGCAGCCTGATTGATATAGGCAGCGAGGACGTAAGGCGTCTCATCGAGGAAGGACAGGATAACATAATATTCCTGACGTCCCTCTGAAACGGTAAACATCTCCGTATTGCCGGCATTGATCTGTGCAATAATATCTCCCATAAAAGTGCCGGGGGAATAGCTGGCCAGATCAGTATTATCGTATGTAGCGCTCGGATGAGCGGTGATCTTGCCGACGGTGGTGTCGACCATAAAAAGATGCCCTTCATCCATGATGGTGATATCCTTTACAAAGTTCTGCACAACCTCCAGCTTGGAGGCAATCAGGCCGAACTGGATAACGGCATTCTGAAGACTTTTGCTGCCGGAGGTTGTCAGAATGGCGTTTTCTACCGAGATGACCTTGCTTTCCGTTTCGATTTGAAATGCCTGAGTAGAATTCTCCAACAGCATATCGCTGACATTGCTGTAGAGAATGACTGCAGTTACCGCAAATGCAGCGACCAGTAACGGCAGGATGACAAGCAGAAGCTTTTGGCTCAGACCCAAGGTTACTTTTTTCTTATTTTTTTGTGCTTTTGACATAGTGACCTCCCCAATACATTTTTTTTGAGAAAACTTTTGCAAAAATTTAATATAAAAATACCATATTTTCTGTTAAAATACAATTAGAAAAAGAAATCTTTATGGAATAATTTGGGAGGAGAGAGTCGTATGGGAACCGTTCTGGATTATATAAAAGAATATGGGAAATATTCTTTTCGGGAAATGCCTATGACGGAGGTTGACAGTCTGGCATTGTGCCAGCTCTCTTATCTGAAATTTGACGGAATGGTGCCGGGAGTCCGGGAAAATCTTCCTTCCGTCACGCTGGAGAGCCTGAAGGCGCACCCGGATTACGAGAACCTGTTTGCGGATGTGCGCTACGAGGAAGTCAACCGTGCGCTGATTGAGGGAATGCTGGCGGGAAAAAGATACAGCAATCTGAAGCTGAACTGTTATGTCAATATGGTGGAGAAAGAGTCGGAGATGCAGTTTTCGGCAATCACCTATATCCTGAATGACGGGACGGTTTATATCGCGTTTCGCGGCACTGACGAGACAATTGTCGGATGGAAGGAAGACTTTAACATGGCGTTCTGTGCGCCGGTGCCCGGACAGGAATACAGTGTGGGATATCTGAACACGGTAGCGGAACGGATTCACAGCCCGTTTTATGTCGGAGGACATTCCAAGGGCGGGAATCTCGCCGTGTACAGCGCCATGAACTGCAGACCGGATATTCAGGAGAGAATTATCCGGGTGTTCAGCATGGATGGACCGGGCTTCCGGCCGGAGGTGCTGAAGGCGGGAAATTATGATGCCATAGCGGACAGGGTGACAAAGATTCTGCCGCATTCCTCGCTTGTCGGAATGCTGTTCGAGTCGGATATGCATTTTCAGGTCGTCGAGAGCAAGACCTTCGGACTCATGCAGCATGACCCTTATACATGGCTGGTGGAAGGGGATCATCTGAAGCATGTCGATGACATCTACGAGAGCAGAAAGCAGATGGATAATACGCTGAATACATGGATTCTCTCACTGGATGAGAAGCAGCTCAGAGTTTTCGTGGACACTCTGTTTCAGGTGATTTCCGCCTCCGAGGTGGATAATCTGATCGATTTCACAGCGGAGTGGCGGCAGAGCATGAACAGGATCATTGCGGCGCTGAAGGGACTTGACCCGGACACGGCAAAGGCGTTAAAGACTGTTGTCAAGGCGCTGTTTGACATTGCCGGAAACCGCATGAAGGCGGGAATTGCCCGGAATACCCAGAATGTCATTGCCGGGACGAAGGAACTAATGAAACCAAATAAGTCAAAACGTTCTGCCCGGAAAGCGCAGTAAACTGCGGGTCAAGGCGCTCGGGATGCCACTGTACCCCGAGGATGGGAAGGGAATTGTGGACAAGTGCCTCAGGGCAGTTATCCTTCGGACAATATTGTACGACGGAGATTCCGGCACCGGGCTTTCCGATGGACTGGTGGTGGGCACTGTTCACTGTTGAACGGTCTCCGCAGAAGGGATATAGCCAGCTTCCCGGAACGGTGGCGACATCATGGTACTGATCGCTGCCAGTGTACTGATGCAGAGACGCCGTGGGAAGATCCTGCACGACTGTGCCACCGAAGCCGACATTAATGATCTGCATGCCTTTACAGATCCCGAGAACGGGAAGCCTGTGACGGATGCACAGCTCAAGCGCCTGCAGCTGCAGGATGTCAAGCTCTGTGTCAATGGAACGGGAGCCGTGATTGCGTTCCCCGAAAAGGGCGGGAGTAATGTCGCCTCCGCCGGGCAGAATCAGCGCGTCGCAGCCTGTGATTTCTCCGATGTTCAGGGTAACTACCGGCTCAAGACCGGCAGCAGCTATATACCGGACGTAATTGTCTGTCATTTTGTTTCGCCCTGCGATTGCTATTTTCATGGAAGCCTCATTTCAAAAAGCACTGTTTCATTAATAATATATGTTGTCGGTTAGTGTTGTGATGCAGGAAAAAATCTGTTATACTTGGAAGAGATTTTAGAGGAAATCGAGGCTATAGATTATGAAGAAACAAAGACAGGGGCGTGTGATACTTGCACTGTCCTTTTTCATGCCGGTAATTGTGATGCTGGTTCTTTTTGCTGTCAAGAATATTTATCCCTTTGGGGACAGGAGCTTTTTGTCGGGTGACCTGTATCATCAGTATATGCCTTTTTTCAGCGAATTACTTCATAAGATAAGAGGCGGGGAAGGATTTGACTTCTCGTTCAATGTCGGTATCGGCTCGAACTTCCTTGCCCTGTTTGTCTATTATCTTGCAAGTCCCTTCCATATGCTTGCCCTGCTGGTGCCCGAGAGCCATCTGATCGAGTTCATCGGGTATCTGTCTGTGTTCAAGACCGGATTATGCGGACTTTCCTGCTGCATCTATCTGCAGAAGCATTTTCATACGACGGAGCCGGCGACTGCGCTGTTCTCCATGTTTTATTCATTTTCGGGATTTATGGCGGCGTACAACTATAACATCATGTGGCTTGACTGCGTCTGGATCTTTCCGCTGATCATTCTCGGACTGGAACGGCTGGTGAGGGGGGGAAAGAGCGGTCTTTACTGCCTGACGCTTGCCTTTTCGATTTTTACGAATTATTATCTCTCGATTATGATCTGTATTTTCCTTGTGCTTTATTTCGGACTGCTTCTGGTGACAGAGAGAAAGCACATTCTTCGCAGCATCGGCAGATTTGCGGCCTTTTCTCTGCTGGCGGGCGGAATGGCAGCAATTTTGCTGATACCTGAGGTGTGCGCGATCATTCAGACAGACTTTGGGGATATGGATTTTCCGAAGAAGGTGGAATCCTATTTTTCCGTGCTGGATGTACTTGCGAGGCATTGTGTCTGCGTTTATACGGAGCGAGGACTTGACCACTGGCCGAATATCTACAGCGGCAGTGCGGTGCTGATGCTTGTGCCGATGTATGTCATGAATAAGAGTCTTTCCATCCGTGAAAAGTTCTGCAGACTGGCGCTTGCAGGCTTTCTGCTGTTGAGCTTTTCGACGAATGTTCTGGATTTTATCTGGCATGGAATGAACTATCCGGATTCCCTGCCGGCAAGGCAGTCCTTCTGTTATGTTTTTCTGGTTCTGCTGATGTGCTATGACGCGTACCATCATATGAGGGAGGCGGAGGAGCAACAGATTTTGTACGGCTATCTCAGCGCTGTGATCTTCCTGCTGTTCTGTCAGAAATTTGTGGAGCATGAGGACTTTGACCTCGGCGTGAAGCTGCTGACTCTTGTGTTTGTGACGTTTTACGCGATCCTGTTATATCTGCTGCGGACAAAGAAGGCGCCGGAGATACGGCATGCCGTGGCTGTCGTGGCATT
>OQWA01000267.1_pt1 | contig 14710 bp, 11 predicted proteins | sample 1691581 | NCBI WGS metagenome assembly OQWA01 (sample SAMN03418264, study PRJEB22391) | human gut metagenome | biome: human-gut; feature: organic feature; material: feces | host: Homo sapiens | place: Tanzania | collected 2013-01
CTTGACCTTTTCTAGACCGTAATGGTCTTCATCAAGGATCTTAGCTGCCTTCACCCCGAACTGTACATATTCTGCCGGAGAAACGAAGAGACAGGAAGCGTTCAGCCAGATGTCCTTCACGAATGAAGCCCTCTCCTTTACGAATGTGACGATATCGTGCACATATTCTTCAGTGACGATATGGTTCTTGAAATCCACACCCTTGCCGGCAAATGAAGCCCCTGCCGTCAATGCGCATGCAGGACACTCAACTACCTGGATGCCATGGCTTTCCAGCTCAGGGATGAACAGCTTGGTAAGTTCGTCGTCTGACTTCATCCTGAGATACTCCTTATTGTACCATTTGGCTTTTTCAGGATTGAATCTTGCGCCTGACTTGATGACGCGGTCCAGAGAGAATACTTTCACGAGCTCGTCAATGCTGAAGATCTCCTGGTCAGTTCCAGGGTTCCATCCGAGCATCGCAAGCATATTGACAAATGCCTCCGGGAAGTATCCGTCTTCACGGTATCCATGGGAAACTTCGCCATCTGCATTGACCCATCTGAGCGGGAATACAGGGAATCCGAGCCTGTCGCCGTCGCGTTTGCTGAGCTTGCCTTTTCCGTCCGGCTTGAGCAGGAGCGACAAGTGCGCGAAACGTGGCATCGTGTCTTCCCAGCCGAAAGCCTTGTAGAGCATGTAGTGCAGAGGCAGTGAAGGAAGCCATTCCTCTCCGCGGATAACCTCGGTGATTTCCATAAGATGGTCATCCACGATGTTTGCAAGGTGATAGGTCGGGAGTTCATCCGCCCTTTTCCACAGGACCTTGTCGTCAAGTGTATCCGTATTCACCTCGATATGGCCTCTGATGAGGTCGTCCATCTTCACGACAGTGTTTTCCGGCATCTTGAAACGGATGGTCCAGCAGTCTGTCGTCTCCAACAGCTTCTTCACCTCGTCTTCCGGCAATGTCAGCGAGTTCCTCAGTTCCAGGCGGGTCTGCTGGTTGTAGATGAAAGTGTTGCCTGCAGCCTCTGCCTCAGCCCTTTTCGCATCCAGTTCCTCAGCCGTGTCGAAAGCATAGTAAGCATAGCCGTTCTCGATAAGCTGGTCAGCGAACTTCCTGTAGATGCCTTTCCTCTGGGACTGGCGGTATGGCGCGTAAGGATGTCTCTCGGATGGAGTCTCCACCACATTGCCGTTCTCGTCCACTCCTTCGTCGGCTTTTATTCCGCACCAGTCAAGTGCTTCAATGATATACTTTTCCGCACCTGGCACGAACCTGTGCGAATCCGTATCCTCTATTCTTATGATAAAGTCGCCGCCGTTCTGCTTGGCGAAAAGATAGTTGTACAATGCTGTCCGGACTCCTCCCATGTGTAGAGGTCCTGTCGGGGACGGAGCGAATCTTACTCTTGTTTTTCTGTCCATTTTAACTCCCGGGAAACTCCAGTGCTTCCCATTTACAACCGCAAAATTAGATGTTGTTTTGAAATCTACCAAATTAAAATCTTTCGGCGTTCCCGCCCGTCTGAATAGCGCTGCGGGACAATGCCGAGTTCTCTGTCAATGCACTTGTGTCGGTGCCGGGTTCCACCACCAGGACCGGGACAGAATCATAATGGAAATGCGGGCAGTTCACGTGGGTTCCTGTTCCTATCTTGGTGAATGTGGGTTCCGAATCGTTTGACAATGAGATTTCGCCTGACTGTGGCGTGTATTCGTCCGTATAGGTGAAATCCTTCGGGATAGGGATGATCTTACCGTAATCGCCTCCTGTTATCTGTGAAATGTTCGCCTGGAAACCGGTGGCGATGACTGTGATGCGGACCGTGTCACCGAACTCGGGATCGTCATCCATAATGATGCCGCGTTTGGATTTCTCCACTTCGCCTGTATATCCGGCCACAAGTTGGCTGATGGCGTTGAGTTCTTCCATCGTGAGCCCCTTGTCATTGCGTCCGACAGTGATATTGATCAGCCTGTTCTTTGCGGTCTTGAGGTCGAAATCGTTCAGGAGAGGGGAGACAAGTGCTTGTTTTACAGCATCTTCAAGTCTGTTCTTGCCTTTGCCTGTACCGCATCCCATCAGTGCCATTCCGCTGTTTTTCATCATTGTGATGACATCCTGGAAATCGACATTGATGAAGCCCGGCTTCTTGATGATTTCGATAATGCCTCTGACAGCCGTGGCGAGAATCTCGTCCGCCTTAGGCCAGGCCTCCTGGAGAAGCATGGTCCCGAAGCATGAATAGAGTTTCTCGTTATTGATTATCAGCAGGCTGTCCACGTGCCGCTTGAGTTCGAGGATACCGTCATTGGCCTTGGCCATGGCCAGCCGCCCTTCTTCCTTGAACGGAATGGTGACTACAGCCACGGTCAGGATACCTCTCTCTTTGGCCATCTTGGCGATGATCGGTGATGCTCCCGTGCCTGTTCCTCCGCCATAGCTCTTAGCTTAGGAAGATAATTCAAAAGAGACAAGCAAATAGCCCCTGTGCCAGTGCCAATATCTGCCAAGGTACTATTTTCCCCAGCTGCAGGCAATCTCTGCAACACAGCCTCCACCAGAATCTCCGTATCAGGACGAGGTATCAAAGTATCTTTTGTTACCTTGAAATCCAAGCCCATAAAATCCCGATGGCCAGTGATATAAGCTACCGGCTCATGTTGTACCCGCCTTTTGATACACTCTTTATACGCTGCCAGCTCCGGTTGCTCCAAGGGCTGATCAAAATGCACAGGGCAAAACAAATTTGCTTGAAGCATTGTATTTGTTCAGTGGAGCAAAAAGTTTCAGAGGTGCAAAAGATAAAGAACTCATAAAATTTAACTGTGATTATGCAAAACTTAAACTTGATTTTTTTGCAAACGGCAGAGAGCAGACAGCCGAAATCAATATTAAAGACAGAAAAACGGTGCAGCTAAACGGCATAAAAAAGAAAAGTGCCGCAGAACTCGGCGATGAAATAAAAACAATTATTTTCAGTCCCGACCATCTGAATATGATAAAGGAAGGTCCGAACGAACGCCGAAAATTTGTTGACGGTGCACTGTGCCAAATAAAAAGCAATTACAGAACATTGCTGAAAAATTACAACAGAACCCTTGTTCAGCGAAACACTTTGCTCAGAAATGTAGAAAGCGTTGAAGCAATTACACCTATGCTTGAAGTGTGGGATGTTAACCTGTCAAACTTGGTGCAAAGATATGAATGCGGTGTACCAAAAAGATATACAGGTTTGATTTTTTTATCTAAACTCTATTATTTGTTCTGTGTATTGTACGTCTTTCGTGTTTGTGTCATTGTTTTATTATATATTTCTCTGCTAAATAAGGTGCTTCGTAAGAAAAATCATTGCGCATGAAAAACTTCTTGTGTGTGAAACGAACTTACACAGGTGTGGGCTATCTTTGCATCAGAATTTTTAATTGATATACAATGGAGAAGTTTGATATTAATAAAGAAATGGCGAAGTTAAAAGGACTGAACATTATCGAAAAATGCTCGGCTTTAGACGATTTGCTTGATGATTTGGAAGATGCCCAAGAGCAGATTATCTGTGCCAAGGATGAGATTTCCGAAGAATACGCCAACGTTTTTAAGAAGAAGTTCCATGAGGAGATAGCTTCCTTTATAGCGGAAACCTTCGATGGCAAGATTCCATATGTTGAAAAATATGGTTATCAAATCATGTATGACAACAGGCCCATTTATATAACCCTTTTTTGTACTTATGGTGAATGGTCTATTTGTCTTTTTGTAAAGAGTGGAAGTGCAAAACATCTGATAAAACTTGCAGGTGTTTTAGGTGTCAATATAACAGGGAGTGGGGCATCTTTGAACTTAGAAGTTACAGAGAAAGATTTACTTTCCAAGGTGAAGCAAATCCTGTTACTCTCAGATTCCTACGAAAAATGAATCTTTCATCAGGTAAGATTCTTATTTCATAAATCGAACATATAACTTAAAAATAGAGCATAATGAACAAAACAATAAAAGAGCAATTGGATAAGATGGAAAACCGTTTGAATGATGCTTTGGATAATGACCACTTCTATGATCCTGAGTTTGACATGGATGAGTTTCAATCAGAGGTTTGTTCCTTTGAGAGAGACCTGAACGAGCTATTGGAGTTTAATCGTGAACATCTTCAAATTCCAGAACTGGAGAAGATTTGTTCCATCCAGAAGAAAATCAAACAGGTGAAGGATGAGTATGAATTCTATGATCCAGAGTATGAGAGAAGCGTCATGTTCCCAAATGATGAGGATGAGGAAGAGGATGATTTCGCCTTCTAAATATAGACAAGTATGGATAATAGACCTTATTTGAGAACTATATTGGGTGGAACGGGCTTTAGAAGTCTTTCCCTTTTTGAGAAAATATTATGCATTAATGTTTGGTTATTATGCTTATGCAAACGTCATGTAAACCATCTCGTTCTAAGAGTAAAGTAGTATTTTAACATCTTATAAATAATACAGAAATGAAGAAGTATATATTTTTAGATTTTGATGGAGTAATCAATACTCCAAAAGGTAAGTTTGATAAAAACGCTGTGACCAATTTACGCCGCTTGTTGGAAAGAACTGATGCTAAGGTCGTCATTTCTTCCACTTGGCGATTGCAAGGCATGGAGTACATACAGCAATTATGGCAGGAATACCAATTGCCTGGCGAAGTTATAGATTTGACCCCTTCTTGCAATTCCACTAACTTTAGCAATGTAGATGGGCAGGAGGAATGGCAAGGCTTACATGGGTGTAAAGGCTTGGAGATTGCAGAATGGTTGGGATTGAACGCCAAAGAGCCTTATCAATATATAATTCTTGATGATGAGGAAGATTTTCTGTTTTCTCAACGAGAACATCTTGTAAAAGTTGAAGGTAGCAAAGGTCTTGATAAGGCTGATGTGAGAGTTGCAATTCAAATCTTAAATACCAAAGAGAACAGTCAAATGAAACGTTGGTTTTATGGTGCCCTAAAATTTATTGCGCTTTATATCCTTATGTTGATGGTTTTCATGGCTTATTTTTACTGGTATCCAGAAAAGGAGATAAATAACATGAATCGTCGTGCCCTTATGTACCAAGAGTGTTTGCGTAGTCATTTTCATTGGCAAAAATAACAACTTCTACAATAATTTATATGGAATTTCGTTTCTAAGGTAAACAATTATAGTTAATAATGTGATGAATGATATAATCAATATTCTAAACCAAGTTCGAATAGTTTCACAAAAAATAAAAGGACAAAGAAGAGAAAAGTTTGAGCGTGGTGAAAATTATAATATTTTCAATGATTTAGGCTTCATGTCCGATGAAGTCCATCTACACTCTATGTTTTTGGCAAACCTGCTGAACCCAAAAGGAAGTCACGGACAAAGAGGAAAATTCCTTGAGGTATTTTTGAAAATGCTACAAAAATCGTTTCCTGCAATATCTGCAGATAGTTTAGAATTAGACACGGCTATCGCTTCTGTAGAAGTAGAGAAATATATAGGTAGGCAAACTGATAGTGAAGGTGGCAGAATAGATGTTTATCTTTCCGATGGCAAGCATAGCATTATTATAGAAAATAAAATCTATGCAGGTGACCAGCATCATCAGATGCTAAGATACTGGAATTATGGATTGTCACAAAAAGGAAACGATACGGAAAAATCATTTGTATTGATTTACTTGACATTGGATGGTTGTTCTCCTTCAAAAGAATCTTTGGGTGAAGATTTAAAGGAAAATGATATAGTTTGCTTATCCTATAAGAGTGATATTAGAGGATGGCTTGATCGTTGCGTGGAGTTGGCTTCAAGAACTCCACTCGTGAGAGAAACTATCAATCAATATATTAGTACTATTGACATATTAACAAATAACGTTATGGAAGACAATAAGGAGCTATTAGATATCTTGAGCAAAGAAGAAAATTTAGATGCAATTTATGATATTGCAAACAATAAAAATATTGTTGTAAACAGAATTATAAATGACGTGTTTATTCCTAAATTAAGGGATTTAGCAGAAAGCAAAGGGTTGATTATGGGAGATGATTGTACAGAGAATTGGATGAAAAAATCGGATTCAGTAGTATCATTTTATAATCACCAATGGAAGTATCTTAGACTTGCATTTGGATTTAATTACGGAGGAATGAGAAATCCATACTTTGGCTTTCGCACAAAAGCTAAAGCCAAGCGTGAAGATGTAAAGGACTGGGAAAATGTTCTTGTGATGTTTTCTTCTGCATTCACGGTATATTCAACCGTAACATCTACAGCGGTGTTTTCGCCGATGCCTTTGAGAACAACCTCGCGCTGCGTATCATTGCCGTTCACGAGAATTCTGTAATCGGAAAGAACGGGGAAGGGTGAGATGACAACGCTTTCGGCAACGGTAGTGAGGGAGTATTCGCCGGTAAGGGGGGCAAACTCTATAGGAAGCCGTGTGCCGCTGCCGAAAACCTGAAGATCGGCAAGCGTCGGGATGCGCTCAAGATTGATTTCAAAGGACTGTATCTGAGTCTGTTCACCGACATAATAACGCGCTTCAATGTCAAAGCTGCGCTCGGTCATGCTGTTTTTTTTCCAAAGGTTCGTGAGCACTGTATAGCGGCTTTCCCAACCCTTGTTGTTTGCGGGAACGCTTCCGTCGGAATTATCCCTGCCGTTGATGTCAACATAGCAGGCATAAGTTTTAACGCTGTCTGAAGGAAGATCCGCGCCGCGCGTAAGGTACATATAGACATTGCCGTGATTTGTGTCTTCAACTTTGTAGGTTGCGGTGTGAGTTCCGTAATCCTGCTCGCGTTCGTAAAGCTTCTCGAGTGCGCCGCTGTCGGCGTGGAAGATTATGTCTCCGAACCACTCGCCATATGGAAGTGCAGCATCGATTGCGGAAGCAGAGTACTCTCCGCTTTCGGCATCGGGAGAAACGGTCACCCTGCCCTCAATGCGGTTGTGCCCGCCGTCGGAAACGGAATAGGTTGAAACACCTGCATAAGCCTGGGCGGTTGTTCCGCTGTAAGTGCTCGCATTGCCGTAGGCGTCGGTAATGGTGATAACGGGGTTTTCAATTGTAATACCGTTTTGAGTAACATTAAAAACAACGTCGTATTTGTCGCCTTCGAGATATGCGGCATAATCCCGCATTGCGGAATCAAGCGCGGAGAAAAGCACCTGAGCCTGTTCTGCATTTGCATTGCGCAGGCCGCGCAGTGCATCGGCATAGGCAGTCTTTGCGGCGGGGTAGTTTAAAACGCCGTTGGCGGAATAATTGAAATCGCCCATAAGTGTTATAAGCGCAATCATTTCTTTTGAGGCAACCTCATTTTCGGCAAAACCTATTGCGGTTATGTCGGAAGCGGCCGCATCAAGATCGTATCCGCATTCACCGGTTGATTCGTCATAATCATAAAATCTGACGAAATTACCCCGGACACCGTCAATTGCGGTGATGAAGCCGCTTTCAATGCCGCTGAACGTGTGTCCGCTTGCTTGAAGAGCTTCTTTAACAGTTTGCCCGTGAGCGTAATCGACCCGAACGGGTTCGATTATCGTGGCAGTTGCGGTGGAAGCGGTGAGATAAAAGCTTCCGCCGGTTTGCAGCAGCTTTGCGGCAGCGGCGGATGCGGGAGCAAGGCACCCGAATGCCAACATGATGCAGAGCATTGCAGCAATGAGTCGTGTTGTTCTTTTCATTAAAAAACCTCCTTATGATTTAGTAATAAGCTGAATTGAATACAGCTTTTACTTATATATAAACACAGGCGATATATCTGTCGCGCAGCCGTCCGAAGAATGAGCGCGAACTCCTGTATTTGTCAACCTCTGATTCAATATACGTCTGCATATCTTCTTTTTGCTCAGCAGTCATTTTATGGTTGCTGAACACGGCTTCAGCGTTGAGCTCGGAATAGCGGGAATCAATTTTGCTGATATCAAGTCCGCATGCAGCCATGAACATGTTCAGGTAGCCGAACATAAGTGCAATGGCTTCGTTCGGTTCGGCATTGAGCATTTTTTTGAACGCTCGTCGAAATCTGATGCGGCGTACTGCAAGAAAAACAATCAGAGCCGCTGTGAGCAGAAGCAGAATCGGAAGGAATGCCAAAATCAGTGCTTTTGCAAGCTTTGTACTGTTAATTCTGTTCAGATTCTTTTGCGGACGCGCGAGGCGGATATCGGGAAGGTTATCATTCTGATAAGTATCCTCCCTGTCGCCTGAAGAATCCGGTTCGTTCGGAGCTTCGGTGTTATCGGAAGGATCCGATGAATCGTCAGTCCTTCTGTCATTACCGGAAAAAGCCGAATCACTTCCTTCAAAACCCGGAGTTGTTTCAAACGGGATCCATCCGATACCGTCGAGATAGTATTCAGCCCATGCATGCGCATCCGCTTCGGTCAGAACAACACGCCCCGAAACACATCGCGCAGCAGCTGTTTCGGCATTGATATAATAGCCTTCGACATACCTTGACGGAACGCCGAAATATCTCAGCATAACGGCAGCACATGCTGCATAGTGAACGCTGTATCCGCGTTTGCCGACCTGAAGAACGTATGCGGCAAAATCATTCGTTCCGCAGTCGGTTTTGACCGTTTCATCATAGGTAATGTTTTCCTTCAGCGCGCTTAAAACGAGCGGCAGAATATCCGAAAGGGCAAGCGCGGGCGGGGCTTCGCCGAAAATTTCGGCCATTGCAGCAGTTGCTTCGGGAGTGAGAAGCAAACTTGTTTCATACACAAACTGAGCATAGGCGCGTTCGTCGGATAAGTACTTTTCAACGGAATCCCCGTTTGTATCCTTCAGCATTCCACGGAGCTGAGGCGCACTCGGAACGGAGCTGCATTCAATGCTGAAATCTCTTCCGGTATTGTTCTTTCGAATACATGCGGAATCTCCGATGCGGCCTTCATCAAGAAGCTTTCCCGCAGCAGCATTATACGGAAGATACAGATAACGTCTGCATGCTGAAATCAGTTCAATATCAACTTTGCTTTTTGCGCATGCATTTCCGCCGTCAGCTCCAACAGCGGCTGCTGCGGAACTCAATTGAGATTGGGCAAAAAAACCGTCGGAATGAAGCCAGTAGAACAAGTCGTTGTATTTCGCGAGTTCTTTGTTCGGCAGCGATTCCCAGCTCGTTCCGGTGTAAACTTCTCCGACCATTCCACGAAAATAACCGCTTTGTATTGTTTCGGATGTTACAGCAATTGCGGGGGTTTCGGAAGTATTGCGTGCGCGAAGGGGAGAGAGCCGTCCCTCGGGCATGGAATTTGTTCTTTCATCGTAAACCGCGCGGTGCAGCCAAATACTGAGGCTGTTGCTGAGTGCATTCAGCCTGCTGTTCGAACAGAAACTGCGCATGGGCAGAGAAACCAGTAAGACTGCCGAAGCAAGAAGCAGCGGAACGACGGCACAAGTGAGCTTTGCGCCCTTTTTTTGAAAATGCGGAACGGAGAGACTTCCCGCAGCAAGATGTGTTATTCCGCTTGCAATTATTAAAACCGCACCGACAGGTGATTGTGCAATGCCGCTTGCGGAAAGTACCGTGCCGAACAGAATAACTGCGTATGCAGCAATGCGTCTCCCGGAAGAAAACAGTTTGGCTGATGCTGCTGAAATAATGCTGCAAAGCAGAATAAGGAACGGCCATGTATCGGCAGGTTCGGATTGCACATCGAGATGGATTTTTCCTGTCAGCTTTATTAAAAGCGCAATGCAGTCATTAGTGAGTGCATCAAGTCCGCTGCGTATGCTCCCAAAAAAGAGTATGGAAAACAGGAAAACTGCGGCACAGTATAAAGACACTGCAACGGTTCCCCTCTTTCCGCGAAAAAGAAGTATGAGCACGCAGATTATCGGAGCTTCAAACGCGGTAACCGTAAACGCCGAAACGCTCAGCGACTTAAAAATCGAAAACAGCAGGATGTTGAAGCCGAGTGTGAACATAACCGAACATAGCAATGCTCTGGAAAAATCCCAGAAGCTTTGACAACATGCGCTTTTGGACTGCTCAATATGCAATTCGTCTCTTTTTTCTCTTTTAATCATTCAACTCAACCACAAATTTTATAATACGAAACCGGTTTAAAGGTCAACATCGGACAGTTCTTCCGCATAATTGTCTGAAGAGAATGCCGTAAACGTACCGTTGTCGCCCGCACGGCAGAGGAGTCGCTTTGTGTTTGCACCGGCGCAAAACTCAGCAGCAGAGTCTGAGAACTCTTTGCCGATAAACACGATTTTTCCGTATCCGCAGGCGCCGCGTTCCCTGACATATGCTGCGAAGGCGCTTTCCGAGGGTTCACATTCGATAAGCCATTCGGCCGCAGAGGGAAGCTCATCGGAAGCATTCACGTCGATAAACTCAATTTGGCCGCATTGCGGGCGTGCAATTGTAAATGCGGTTCCGGAGTCCGACAGTGCGGAACAGACAGAGACAGCAACGTCACTGATTGCATCGCATTCAGCGGCTGTACATCCGGATACGTCCATGCAGATAAGCAGTGAACGTACTATCGGAAAGCTTGCGTCGCGCACGATGAGGTCATCGAATTTACAGGAGGCCTTCCAATGCACCTGTTTTAAAGAATCACCCTGTTCGTACGGACGGAGTTGAAAAACTTCGGAATGATCCGAACCGCGTTTGCCGGGTGCATAATCGCTGCTGTCTATATCATGAGAGAATGCATCGTTTCTGATGGCGTCAATATCGAACACTGTCGGCATAAATAAGCATTTTGCATCCGTTCGCAGGGAAGAGCTGCTGCGCATTCTTTTAAAAAACAGTCCGAAGCAATCGGTAAGCTCTGTTCGCAGGATCTGCGGTAAAACGCTGCCGCAATGCATCGATTTTACAGAAAACCCGGTTCGGCTTTCCGAAAGTGCAGGGACGCTGCAACGAATGACCGAAATGCGGTTTTCTCCGTTGAGCTTGTTTAGCAAAATCAGAGTACAGCGCACGAACGGCAGCGGAATGATACTGTCATTGCGAAGAACGATTTCACAACGACAGCTTTCCCCGCGGGGACAGGAGGAAGAAGCTTTAACGGCAAATTCAACTTTCGAAGCGGCGAAACAGTTGAACGCAAAGCAAAGCGGGGGAATAAGCAGCACTGCTGCAAGCGGGAACAAAACAGCAAGTGACGGAAGCTTTAATGCGGTGATTGTGCAGCAGAAAAGAATCGACAGATACAGAACAGCAGCTGCAATGCGCCGCAGTGTGCAGCTTTGTGCAAAGTCTTTTTTTACTGCAAAATCATCATCGATCCCCGCTGCTTTCTTTTCTTCGGGGTTGGGGTTATGCTTCATCTGCGTTTAAAATCCTTAACTCCCGGTTTTTTGTGTTCGGAAACAATTTCATCGGCAACATCCGTTTCGGTATACCCGCGCATTCGCGCTTTTGTGTTCAGAACAAGTCTATGTGCACATACATCGCGGAAAACTGCGGCAACATCGTCCGCCGTAACATAGTCGCGGCGGGAAAGATAAGCATATGCTTTTGCGGCACGGCTCACCGCCAACGCACCGCGGGGGCTAATTCCGAACTGAACCGATTCGTGATGCCGCGTCTGCTCGGCAAGTTCGGCTATGTATTCGTAAACTTCATCGCATATGAATGTTTGTCGAACAACGTCGATTGTTTGCACCAGTTCATTGGCTGAGCATACGGCTTTTACATCGTCAAGCGGGTCGGAACGGTGTCTGTCCCGCAGTATTTCAACTTGACTTTTAATATCGGGATAACCCATGCTCAATTTGAACATGAACCTGTCCAGCTGAGAAACGGGCAGCAGCTGCGTTCCTGCCGACCCGATCGGATTTTCGGTTGCAAGAACGATGAACGGGGACGGAAGTTTATGAGTTGTTCCGTCAACTGTAACTTTTCCTTCCTCCATCGCTTCAAGCAGAGCGGATTGGGTTTTGCTTGAGGTGCGGTTGATTTCATCCGCAACAAGAAGATTTGTCATAACCGCTCCGGGCTTATACACAAAGTCGGAATTTGATTTTTCGAAAACCGAAAAGCCTGTCACATCGGAAGGCATTGTGTCCGGTGTGAACTGAATACGTTTGCAGTCAAGTCCGAGTGCCTTTGAAAAAGCAAGTGCAAGGCTTGTTTTTCCGACGCCGGGAACATCTTCCAGCAGTATGTGTCCCTGCGCAAGAATTGCAGTCAAAACCTTTTCGATAATTTCGTCCTTTCCGACGATAACTTTTTTGATTTCAGATTTAATGTTGTCTGTCAGCATTTGTAATCACCGTTTAGCATTAATTAATATTTTCGTCGTGCAGGCAATATCAGGCTTTAGACTTTGAAAAATCATACAGCCTTCCGAGCTTATTGTCCGCTTTGTACAGTGCGATATGTGCAAGCATTGCCTGCTCCGTGGACATAAGGTTTCCTTCCGAATCGTTCGCAGAGTGCCTGTACACGCTGCCGGGAAGAAGAAAACTCTGCATTCCGTCAACAATGTTTTTACCGCCGCGCATGAAACGTTCATCGGTGCGTGGGTCAATACCAAGTGAACAGAGTGCAATAATAACCTGAGCTGTCGACTCAGTGTTTTCTGCACCGTACGAGCAGAATGTGCAGTTTTCTTTCATTACAGCGGCAAGCCGTGCCAATGCACGGTCAACAGTGCGGGAAATTTCACCGGGTGATATACCGACGGAAAGCGCGTTCTGACTTCCGCAGTACGGGGCAAGAGCTTGAAGCGCCATTGCGGTTATATCAATGTCAAATGCACCTTTATCAAGCCCAAACCCTCCGCCGGGTTCTTCGGCAGCAAGAATTTCTTTAATGATGCCCGTTCGGGTATACCTGCTTCCGTTAGGAACCGTATAACTTTCGGAATCAAGGGTTATCAGTGCAAAAATGTATGCGTTCAGTCCTTGCGCGCCGAGTTCACCGGGGTAGTTGTAGGTTCCGAACTCAATAAGATTCACCGGCTCTCCGTTTTTATCCTCCGAAAATGCTGTCGGGTCACCGCCAAGTGCGAGCACCGTAAGAGCAATTCGGTGGTAGTCGGTTGCTCTGCCGAGGGATGAATCTTCGCCGAGTTTATTTTTTACATAAGCTTCAAGCGCGTGCAGGTAGGCTGTATAGCTATCATCCGCACCGCCGACAGCGCATGCCAAGGCTGCCCAGTCGCAAACGGAAGAACCGGCAGGGAATTCATCCGACGCATTAAGCAGACAGTCGCCTTCTTCAACTCCTGCAAGTTTCTTCATGCCCTGCGCAATCTGAAGAATGCGTTCGGACATGAGAGGCTGTACTCGTTCTTTATGCGGAGATGCACTGCATCCTGCGAATATGAGCAAAAATGCAAGCAGCAGGCTCAGAATTGATTTAATCTTTAATGTCATTATTTATCGCCTTTCTTTTTAAACCGGAATTTTCGGGTAAGCCCGCAGTACCGATGCAGATTTGCGGCACAAGCGTATGCGAAAGAATGAATGCGCTTTGGCCGGGATTTCCTGCGGGAAGCACTTCACGGTAAATATCATGGCATTTTGAGCAGCGGTACTCAATGAAACCATCCTCATCGTCAGTGGGTTCGACACGCTGAATTATTTCATAATCGTGCTCAAGCTGAATGAATCCTCCGTCAATCCAAAGCCCGCAGTAACTTGAAAGTGAGCCTTCGGAGCCGCCGGAACCTGTTGCGTCATATCCTCCGATATCCTTGCCGAGAGCAAGTGTAAACCGCAGACAGAGTTCGTCACCGTTGATTGGGTAGTATTCGGAAAGTCCGATTCCCGGGTACATGCCGTTGATACAGTACATCCAACCGGAACACCGCGTGAAGTCGAATTCTCCGATGCTGTCTCGGTCATGCTGATCCGTAAGAGTTATGCCGTCACGGAGTATCAGCTCCCAGAGTTCCGGAGGAATATCAACGCTGTATGCAATATCGCCCCACACAATGCGCCGCAGATAGAAATTCAGCCTCGGTGTTCCGCTGAATTGCGCTTCAATGCCATAGTCCTCAAACAGGCGCAGCAGCACTTCGGCAGCGTTTTCGCCTTCATGAACGGTATAATCATCATCAATAATGATGCCGAGCCCGAGGGTGGTTGCATCTATTGAAATATGGATGCTTCCGTTTTCATCTCCTTCACCGACGCGGTGATAGGGCAGAATGAGTTTCCGGAAAGTTGAGTTCCCTTCATCATCCCATGCAAGTATCGTAACAACATGGTCGATGTCGTCTCCGACATTCGGCGGAGTCAGCATAAGGTGATATTCAAACACTGTGCTGCCGGTCGGATTTGTTTGAACAACACCGTCAAGGGTAACAACGATATGGTTTGCGTATATAACATTGCCTTCCCAGGTGCGTGCAGCAACTCTGAGCAGGAAACGGCTGCTTGTAATCACACTGTCGTCACCGTCGCGGTTTGTGGTTATCACCGGCGGATGTTCACCGACAACAGGATTGTCTTCATCGGCAGGCTGATTGCGGTAGGTGATATAAAAGCGTACAGCTCCGCCGCAAAGTTCGTTTCCGCGATAGAGATACATTGTGATTATGTACTCATTGTTTATCGACAACACCGGACGAAAATAACTCTGCTCATCCGGGTACAGCAATTCACCGTTGTTTACATTGTCGTAACGGCCTTTAATATAAACTTTAAGTGAAAGATTATCTCCACCGGCAGGGTATGCATAAAAAACAAGTGTGTCGTTTTCTATATCGGCAGGAGTATATATTCCACT
>OQWA01000277.1_pt1 | contig 14570 bp, 12 predicted proteins | sample 1691581 | NCBI WGS metagenome assembly OQWA01 (sample SAMN03418264, study PRJEB22391) | human gut metagenome | biome: human-gut; feature: organic feature; material: feces | host: Homo sapiens | place: Tanzania | collected 2013-01
ACAAAACTGATGTGGGGCAAAGACAACAGAGGGGAGGAATAGCGGCGATGCAGTGTTACTTCATTGACAAGGAATTTGGCAAAGTGGTGGTCACGCTCAGGCGTGGAATGAAAAATGTGAGGTGCCGCTGGCGTGGCAATCGGCTTTACATGTCGGCTCCTTACGGTATGGAAAAACAGTTGGAGGGCTTGGTTGATGCCGACCGTGATAAAATCCGCGCGCTCAATCATCAGAAAATCACCTTCCACGACGGTCAGGTGATACCGTGCTTCCACACCACCCTCACCATCAGCACCGATGCCAAACTCACCACCAACTGTGTGGCTCACGGCATCGACCCAGCCGACGGCGTGTCGCTCTATATGCGTGTGCCAGCCGATTTGGATTTGGAGAACGATGCGGCGACGCGCGCCCTTTCAAAGGTGATTTCCTTGCTGTTTGGGCGCATTGCCCACCGCTATCTGATACCATACGCCCAAAGCGAGGCTGCTCGCCTGGGGCTGAAACCTCGTGGCTTCGAGATCGGCAAAGGAACGGTTAAATTAGGGCACTGTACGCGAGGCGGAGTGATTCAACTATCACGCCACCTGATGCTTTTGCCCGAACCGCTGGTGCAATATGTGGTGTGCCACGAACTTGCACACCTCACCCACATGGACCACTCGCCAGCGTTCCATGCTCTGCTCGACAGTTATCTCAACGGCCGCAGTGCCGAACTCGACCGCCAAATCGCCCATTTCCCCTGGCCCATCCTCCGATAGCGCACCACCCATGCAAGGGGCTAATGGCGCACCACTTTCACGCAACTTTTGGGAATGTAGAGGTTGTCGTGGCCAGAGGTGAGCATGTAGTAATTGCCATGGCTCTTGTAGGTGTCGGCGATGATGGTGCCGGCTGGCACGGTGTAGAGTTTGCCGCCCACACCAGTGGCGCTTTCCCCACTGAAGTCCTCGCCGTAGATGGGTGTGGCTTTCTTCGCCACGATGCGCGGACTGCCACCGTTGCACCAAGTTTGGCACTCCAGATATTTGGTGCGCGCATATCCCACCACATTGTCCTTCTTTACTTTAGTCCAGCCGTCCACTTGACCAATCTTTTCGGCGTTGCCCAAGCCGTGGAGCAGAACAGGACAGAATGCCATCATTATAAGCGACATAGCCTATTCTGATATTCTCAGCCTGTACGGTGTCCGCGAATGCCTGTACCATGCTTAAACCCATCTGCGATGGATCATTTTTCTTCATGGAACCACTGCAATCAATGACAAAAACAATATCTAACGGCTCTTTCTCAAAAATAAATTCCTCAGCATGAACCGTTTGGGGCAAAAGCAGACATAGGATAATGCAACAAAGTAACATTCGGATTTTCTTCATTCCCGATCTCCTTTTTCACATTCTCTTATGTTATTTTCTGATTTTTTCAGGTCTCTTCGGCTGGAAAAGTCCGAACTCAGATGCTCTGCCATCTGCTCTTTTTGCAGCGTTTAAAGCTACTTTTGCTAACATTTCAAGCATTTTCTTCTTCATGTTTTCCCCTCCTTCCAACTAGCATATAGATCGCTATAATTGCAAATACACAAATAAATCCTACAGATAAACTTTCTATCTGTTTTACGCATAAGATCGTTCCTATAGCTGACCATCCAAAATAGAGCTGAATACTCCTTTTCCTGAATTGAACTCTTTCCTCAACTGTGAATGGCCGGTTTTCATGTTCAATAGGCGCCTTTGCAAAAATGCATATTCCAAGGAAAATCACTGCCACTACAAACAGCACTGTTTTATACCGACCGTATTCCGTGACTACCCGCAGCATGCCCAGATAACACAGGCAGGTTACCGAAAAAAGCGAAAAGCATTTTAAATAGCTTTCCGCATGGTATCCACCGCAGAAAAAGCGCAAGCTCACAAAAACGCTATAAAATAATGCCATTTCTATCAAAGTGCCCGTGAATAAACCAATGCTTAAGGCAATGGCAAAATTGATTAGATTTGCCATCGTGATTTGGATGCCATAGATACAGGCATCTACATCACTCTTTTCAATAATGCTTTCTTGATACAACTTTTTTGCAATAAACGACGACATTCTGTTTATAACAATCGCCCCCTTAGCAAAATGTTAAATAAAGCAATAGCGGATTGCAACATAATCGTCTTAATCCGTTTGTTTTCGACATAATCCGATATTAATTCATTTTCAATGACACCAAAAAAAGTGCTAAACTTCCAAATAACGAAGTTTAGCACTTGACTGTAAAACTGATTTTAATTTTTTATTCTACCGTCACACTCTTTGCCAGATTTCTGGGCTTATCCACATCCAGACCCTTGGCGACGCTGACATAGTACGCGAGTAGCTGTAACGGAACGACAGCAAGGCTTGTAGCAAAATAATTGCAGATCTTGGGAACGTACACCGTAAAGCCGGCAGTGTCCTCAATGCTGTAATTTCCGTAGCTGGTCACGCCCATCAGATAAGCGCCGCGGCTCTTGACCTCCACCATGTTGCTGAGAGTCTTCTCAAACAGCGCCTCCTGTGTCATGACGCCGATGACCAAGGTACCATCTTCGATCAGGCTGATCGTACCGTGCTTGAGTTCGCCCGCCGCATATGCCTCGGAATGGATATAACTGATTTCCTTAAGCTTCAGGCTTCCCTCCATGCTGATGGCATAGTCTATGCCCCTTCCGATAAAGAAAATATCCTTATTGTTAGCATGCTTATTCGCAAACCACTGGATGCGTTCCTTGTCGTCCAGTATTTTCTGGATCTTATCGGGAATCGCCTCTAATTCCTGCAAAAATGTCTGGTACTGTTCTTCTGTGATCTCTTCCTTCACATAAGCGCTCTGCACCGCAAGCAGGTATACCGCCATCAGCTGTGTACTATAGGCTTTTGTCGTCGCTACGGAGATCTCGGGGCCCGCCAGCGTATACATTACCAGATCCGCCTCTCTGGCAATGCTGGAGCCGAGCACATTCACAATGCCGAGTGTGTCAACACCCTTTTCCTTCGCAAGCCGCAGAGCCGCCAGGCTGTCCGCCGTCTCCCCCGACTGGGAAATAATAATCACAAGGGAATTTTTGACGAGACGCGGCTCACGGTAACGGAATTCGGAGGCAAGCTCCACCTCTACCGGAATTCCCGCTATTCCCTCAAAGACATATTTTGCCGCTACACCCACATGGTAAGCGGAGCCGCAGGCTACAATGTAAATTCTCTCCAGACTGCGCAATTTTTCATCGCTGATACCTACCTCGGAGAAATCAATGCTCCCATCCTTCAGATAATGATGCAGGGTATCGCCGACAACCTTGGGCTGCTCGTAAATCTCCTTCATCATGAAATGCTCAAAGCCGCCTTTTTCCGCCGCCTCAGCATCCCACTCTATCGTTACAGCCTCTTTCTGAATTTCTTCTCTGTCAATATTGTAAAAATGAATTGCCGAATCTTCCAGCACAGCAATTTCCATGTTGCCGATGTAATAAACCTGTCTGGTATATTTTAAAATTGCAGGAACATCCGACGCAATGTAGCTTCCGTCCTCGCTCTTGCCGACGATAAGAGGACTGTCCTTCCTGACAGCATACAGCTTATCCGCGCAATCCTTGAACAGCACGCCGAAAGCATAAGAACCACGGATACGCAGCATCGTGCGCGAAAGTGCCTCCAGATGGTCGCCGTTTACCTTCTTATCGTAATAATCCAATAATTTTACCGCAACCTCGGTATCCGTCTGTGAATAAAAGGTATAGCCCGCCTTGCGCAGCTTCTCTTTCAGTTCCAGATAGTTTTCTATAATGCCGTTATGCACCAGCACGACCGCCTGATCATCACTGCAATGCGGATGAGCGTTGTCCTCAGAAGGCTCGCCGTGCGTTGCCCAACGGGTATGACCAATTCCGATCGTTCCGTGCATAGCTCTGCCGCCATCCGTCTTCTCAGACAGGATCTTCAGCCGTCCCTTTGCCTTGACAAGCTCGATCTCCCCACTCTGTCTGTCCCGCACTGCGATTCCGGCAGAGTCATAGCCCCTGTATTCCAGCTTTGACAGGCCCTCCAGAAGAATGGGGGCTGCTGCCTCTTTCCCTATATAACCTACAATACCGCACATATATTAAACCTCTACTCTTTCCGGCAGCGCCTATTCTGTCACATAGCCCTTACTCTGAATCAAATTTACAACCTCATCCACATAACGCTCGCAGGAGTCTTTGTCGGAAGCCTCTACCATGACACGGATGACCGGCTCGGTTCCGCTCTCGCGGAGAAGTATCCTTCCCTCCCCGCCAAGCTCCGCAGCAATGCCGCTGACTCTCTCCTGGATTTCGGCATCCTCTGCCACCGTCTGCTTATCAAGCACTCTCACATTCTTCAATACCTGCGGATAAATCTTGAAGGGCTTGGCAAGCTCGCTCAGCGGCTGCTTCTTCTCCAGCATGACTTCCATCATCTTAATCGCGGTCAAAATGCCGTCACCGGTGGTTGCATACTTCTTGAAAATAATGTGTCCAGACTGTTCGCCGCCCAGACGATAACCGTTCTGCAGCATATTTTCATAGACATATTTGTCCCCGACAGCTGTCTTCTCATATTCAACATCAATCGCATCCAGCGCCTTGTACAGTCCAAAGTTAGACATAATCGTGGTAACGACCTTATTTCCCAGCAGCTTTCCGCGCTCCTTCAGATACCTTCCGTAGATATAGATGATTCCGTCGCCGTCTACCACGTTTCCATTCTCATCCACGCACAGGCAGCGGTCTGCGTCACCGTCAAAGGCAAATCCCACATCCAGACCATTCTCCACTACAAACTTCTGCAGGCCCTCGATATGCGTAGAGCCACAGTTCGTATTGATATTCAGTCCGTCAGGCTGGTTATTTATCACATAGGTCTTGGCACCCAGCGCATCAAATACGCTCTTGGCAATCATCCACGAGCTTCCGTTGGCGCAGTCCAGTCCCACCCTTTTCTCGCGGTAAGAACGGGTTGCCAGCGAAATCAGGTAGCCGATATAACGATTCCTGCCTACCGCATAGTCCACGGTGCAGCCTATATTCTCCCGCTCAGCATAGGGCACTTCGTCGACCTTGCCGTCCAGATAATCCTCGATTTTCAGAATCGTCTCCTCATCCATCTTTTCCCCGTTGGAATTAATCAGCTTAATTCCGTTGTCAAAATAGGGGTTATGGCTTGCGGAGATCATAATTCCACAGTCAAAGTCCTCTGTCCGCGTCACATAGGACACGCTGGGAGTCGTCGTAACATGAAGCAGGTAAACATCTGCTCCGGAAGCCGTAAGTCCGCCTGCCAGCGCATACTCAAACATATACGAGGAGCGGCGCGTATCCTTGCCGATCACAATTTTGCACTTATGATTCTCATGCTGATAGTACCATCCCAGGAATCGTCCAATCTTGTATGCATGATCCGAAGTCAAAGTCTTGTTGGCTTCCCCGCGGAAACCGTCAGTACCAAAATATTTTCCCATGGTTTACCTCGTTTTCTTGCTTTTTTAGCCGATAATAAACTTTCCTCCGTAACATCATACTATTTTTGCGGCGCGGGGTCAACCGGTCTGTAAAAAAAGGACTTGTGTAGGACTCAAATGACGATATCCATTGACATAAAATGACACGAAGCCCCTGGGTCTGATATAATTGCGTTGCCAAAAAATTTACAAAGCTGGAGATTTCAAAATGGACAATTTACAAATGCATATTCAAACTTATTTGGATTACTGTAAAAACCAGAAACGCTTAGACGTAAAGACATTAAAGTCCTACCGGATTGACCTGCAGCAGTTTTCCGATCAGCCATACATCAAGGAAGCCGACTGCATCAGTCCTGATATTCTGGAGCGCTATATTGCAACGCTGCATAATCGATTCCAACCCAAAACAGTCAAGCGGAAAATTGCATCGCTAAAAGCCTTTTTTCATTTTCTGGAATATCGGGACATTATAAGTCAAAATCCATTTGGACGAATACAGATTCACTTTCGGGAACCCATAAGACTCCCCAAAACAATCCCCCTGAACACCTTAGAATTATTGTTAACCACGATTTATGAGCAATGCAAAAATGCAAACACTTTATACCGACGGCAAAATGCCTTGCGCGATGCCGCCGTCGCCGAACTGCTCTTTTCAAGCGGTATGCGAATATCGGAGCTTTGCGCACTGCGCCCCGATAATGTAAACCTGTACGATGGAACGATTCTCATTTACGGAAAGGGAAGCAAGGAGCGCCGCATTCAAGTCGGAAATGAGACCGTTATCGATATTCTGAAAAGATACGAGAATGAATTCAGCAGACAAATCCATATGTGCCGTCATTTTTTTGCGAACCAAAACGGGACCCCTTTATCAGATCAATGTGTTCGCCGGATGATAAATAAATATTGTTCCCTCGCTGCCATCGAAATGCATATCACGCCGCATATGTTCCGCCATACTTTTGCGACTTGCCTTCTCGAAGCGGATGTGGATATTCGGTATATTCAGGAGATGCTTGGGCACAGTTCGATCAATATTACGGAAATATATACGCATGTTGCAGTGGCAAAACAAAGGGATATATTAATTGCAAAGCATCCAAGAAAAGATTTTAAAATATAGAGGGTAGGGTAAGGCAATTCGTTGAAAGGCGGATTGCCTTTTTTGATGGATAATCAAGAGTTATCTGTCAGATTTCTTACTAATCTAGCTACACTATTTAAAGAATATAATATATTAATTTTTCTAAAAGAGGTGTCAGATATGAATAAAATACTAGAGGAATATAAGCAGCTCTGTAAAGACCTTGATCAATATGAACGTACTGCAATACCGTTGTGTGCTGCGGAAAATTATGTTTCTAATTTTTGTATGAGGCCCTTAATTTCCAATTTTGAAGGTAAGTATTCTTTTACGGAGACTTCTGGAAACAATTCTTTTATTGGTGGTGAATACATTGAAAGATTAAATATTTTACTTAAAAAGCAATGCCAAAAAATGTTTGGAGCGACTTATACTAATACCGAAACTTTGACAGGTATTAACTGTTTTACTGTTTGTGCAATGGCTTTATTGTCGCCAGAAGATTATGTTCTTGTTACTACACCAGAACAAGGTGGACACGCCTCTATTCCAATTATACTTGATACCATTGGAGTAAAATATCGTCCCATCCCGTATGATTACTCAAAGTATCAAATTAATTATGAAAAATTGAATCAATTATGTAAATCCCAAAAATATTCTTATATAATTTTTTGTCAATCGGATGTTATTAATCCTCCCGATTTGAAAGCAATTAATATTTCTAATAACATGGGGATTATTTATGATTCTACACAAACTTTAGGATTAATAGCATCAGGTGTAGTTCCTAATCCACTAGCTTGTTGCAAAAATATAGTGCTTATTGGAGGAAGCCATAAAACACTTCCTGCTCCTTCGTGTGGTCTCATAATGACTAATAATGAATTTTACGAAGAAAAATTAAAAAAACAAATAACTCCCAACTATTTAAGATACACTCAGCCAAATCATAGTGCCTCCTTACTCTTAGCACTTATTGAACAAGAAGAATATGGACATTGTTACCAAAAACTAATTGTTGATTTAGCTAATATGTTTGGTCTCAAACTACATCAGTTAGGATTTAAAGTTGCAAAATTAGACTCCCAAATATTCACTTATACACATCAATTATTTATTTTGATGAACGAAGAAGATACCAATAGTTTTTACAGCACAGCAAGACAATTTAATATAACTTTAAATAAGAAACACAAGGAATTATTTAATAATGACGGTATTCGAATTGGCACTCAACAAATTGCACGTTATAACTGGGAAGAAAAAGAAATTGCCCTGTTAGCACAACTTTTTTATTCAATAAGAGCCAAAAACTACAACGACATACAAAATATAAGGGAAAAATTAATCGCTAAAAAAATCCCTTCTTTTACATACGAAGATTTTTCTATAGTATAGGCATTATTCTAGAATCGAAGCATGTAATAATCTCATTTGCGTTTGGATCATTAAGCTCTATACATTTTATTCTACGATATAATTTATCAGCATAGCGATTATTTTCACATAATTCAATAATTCTTTGTGTGTCAATGATTTCAAAATCGACGCTGAGTTTTTTGATTGATTTTAAGTAGTATGCCATCAAATTGGTTTGAATAAAGATATTATTGTCTTGAGTAATTTGAAGACATTTTTTATACGATGCAATAGCGTCATCATATTTTTTGTATAACCTATAAATTTCACCATGTATAAAATATGCATTTGCTAAAAGGCGATTATTTTCAGCTCTATAGATAGTGATAACTTCATTAATGTCACAAAGAAGTTGATTAATATCTGGATTAGATATATTGTAATAATCATATACAGCTTTATGCCGCATGAATTTGTATTTATCTGCTTGAGTACATTTTAAAGTACTCCTTTCTGCACATATATAGTAATCTTTATACACTTCAATAGTATTTTTATCAGTGTTATCAACATGCAAATCATTAATAAAATATTTTGCAGCCAAAATTCCTAACGAGTCAACTATAGCTGAATAGGATTCACGTTTTATACTAGCCAATATATTTAATGCTTCATCGCAACACCATAGGTGTTTGTAATAATGTGCCTTGTGCAGTTCTATTTCATAATTTCGATTATATGCTGAATATGCCGATGATGTAATAACAGTTAATATATCTAATGCACTCTTGTAGTCGTTTAGCAAATGTTTACAATCTGATAAAATAAGTAAATATTTATATTTTAAATCCGTCATATTTTTCATATCATTAGCATATTTCCCCCCAAATTCCTCAAGCAATTTATTTGCTTCTTTATAACGCCCTACAAATAATTCAATTTGAATTTTGTCAAGTTCTATATCATATTCAGTCTTCTCTCCACGTGCTATCTCTTTAAGCCAAATAATACTTTTTTGCTCGCTAAGTATGCCAAATATCTTTCCAATGTTACCGTTAGTTAGGTCATATAGTTTGTTGAATTCAGCCTCTGACAGTTGAGTAAGATTAGGGTACATTAAACGAATTTTATCGTGTAAAACTTCCATATCTTCGATATTAAATTTTGATACCTCATGGGACGATAAACTTATTTGTATTGGCTGCTTCATAATATATACCATTTGGAAATGATAGCGATTTTGCTTGGCGATAAGTTTTTCTATATCCTTAACGTGGTCAAATATCATGACATCCCGTGCGCCCACAACGTTGGAATCGAAAAACTCTTCTAACTTCTCTTCATCTTTTTTTTGTAAATCAAAATAAAAAGCCCTTTTATATGGAATTTTCAGCTTTAAAGTTTCGAAAGACTTATCTTTAGGGTAATTTATATAATCGCATAAGCGCATGGCAAGCCATGTCTTTCCGCAACCTTCATCATTCCCCTTAATTTCAATTCTGTGATCATGCGAACATAGTATTTTTATTAAATGATCTAAATCATTTTTACGATCAGTAAAAAATTCACTAGTTAATCGATTTTTATTTTTGTTAAGAGTCAATAAGGTGTCATTTATAAATGGTACAAGAGAGTAAATGAATGGTATCATAATTGTTACCATAAGAAGAAAGCTGTCTTTAATATCACGACCGTCTTTCAAGTTAATAATGATATCTATTACCCCAATAAGCAAAGTCGATATGCTATATACAAATATTGCCTTATACGGTTTATTTTTCATCAAGTATTCCATCCTAATCTTGTTTGTGCTTTGCAATGTTGCACATTTGCCTTTAAAATCCCGACAGATAACTCTTGATTATCTATCACATATTCACCGATTGTTTCATCCTTGCGGCGTCATCCAACTAATTTTGCGCCTCGATAACCAATATTCACATTCGCTTACAGGCAGATTATACCACATAGCATTGAATTTGTCATTAAGTTCTACAACTTTCTTTAATTCTTTTTTTCAATGCTTTATAAATAGTTACTATTCATCAGTTTGTGCAAACGCAAAAATCATTTTTTAAAGATATAGTGCCCGCCAACCCATGTAACAGTGAAAACTGTCTCGCTGACAAATTCCTCTAGAACAATCAATCATATTATTTTGACCAAAAATATAAATACTCCATCGCATTTACAAATATATTCTGACACCCACTTCGTATTTTAATTCATATTTCGTTGCGCGGTCACTACCAGCTTTCACTATACTACATACCTTTATCCTAAATCATCCAGATCGGCACAATATAATTATCTCTATCAATCGCGCCGAGTCCAGGCTTCATGCAGATAACCGCACCTTTTGCACGAGGTGTTGATGATTTATCCAGCAAACCAAATACCTTTACCAACTCAGTTCCTGGATTTGAGGTTTTTTTAATTTCAATCGGATTCAAAACGCCATCGTGTTCAAGAACGATATCTATCTCCTTGGCATCTTTATCCCGGTAATAGTACAAATATGGTTCCTTCCCACAATTTAAGTAAGTTTTCATAATCTCTGCGACCACATAATTCTCCAGAATTGCACCATTCATAGCTCCACTTTCTAACGTTTCTGCACTACTCCACTTCGTCAAATAGCACACCAATCCCGTATCATAAAAATACAGCTTTGGTGTTTTCACAAGACGTTTCAATAAATTATTAGAATACGGATGAAGATAAAAAATAATACCCAATGTTTCTAAAATGGCCAGCCAATTCTTGGCCTGTGTCTGATTGATGTCTGCATCTCTGGCAATTTCTGCCACATTAACCATCTGACCGCATCTTGCGGCTACTGCAGTCATAAATCTAAGAAACTTAAGCGAATCTATAGCATCCGACAATTCTCTTACATCTCTTTCAATATAAGTAGACAAATAACTGCTATAGAAAATCTGGCTATTACTATTAGCGCCGCTTACAATTGCAGGCATGGAACCTCGATATATTCTTTCGAAAATGCCCCTTGTATCCGCTTCCTCTCTTCCTTTCTTTCGTTCGTTCAAAACATCCAGCTCTATTATAAACGGTTCCATCTCTCCACCGGATATTTCTGCCTGGGATAAGGATGTAAGCGAAAGCACAGCTACCCTTCCCGCCAAAGACTCCTGCACTCCTCTCATCAGTTTAAACACTTGGGAGCCTGTAAGCCAGAACGCTCCCGGTTCGTGATTTTTATCTACATGCATCTTTATATAAGTAAATAACTCCGGTGCATACTGAACCTCATCAATCAACACAGGCGGCTTGTGCAACTGCAGAAACAATTCCGGATCCGTCTTTGCAATATTTCTTTCATTCAAATCATCTAACGTTACATACCCTCTATCCGTTCCTTCCATTAGTTTCTGAAGCATCGTTGTCTTACCCACCTGTCTCGGCCCCGTAACTAGAAGCACTGGGTATTCTTTCGTTACCTGACTTACTACATTCTCCAAATTTCTTTTAATATACTGCATATTTTCACCTCTTCCGGCTGATTCATATTTTAATTATATTTTAGCCGAACTAACATTAAAATTCAAGTGCATTTCAGCCATTTTAAATTCTAAAGATATTTTAGCCGAAATGCACATTTTTAACTCAACTGCAATATTCCAAAAATTCCTAGACCTGCACAATCAGCATTCAAGCCATTACGACGAAGCGACTTCCGGTTCATCGCTGGAGGTCGCTTATGTTTTTGTAGAGCTATATTCTTTTCCTTATGTACTGTCCTAATTGTCGTCAACTAAATTTAGTTTTTCTACAAAAAACTCATTATTTTTACAATTTCCTATTTTTAAAACGGATTCAGTTAATTTTACAGGTCAAAGACCTCTCTTCCTTTATCCTTTGGATCATCTTCTGTTGTTTTCTAAATTCTATGGTTTTTGTACTTCCACCAGTTCTTCTTACCAATTCATCAGGTCCAATAATTTTTGCAAGGTTAGCTATCTGCTGTCCCATAATATCTTTATTCAAATAAAATATTATTGTATAAACATTATTATGCAAAATGAAATCCTTGAGAATATCTTTATCGGTAAAATTTAAAGAATGTCCAAATATATACAAGTTATGTTTAACCAAGTTTTTATCTTTTATTGCGGCAGTCTCTAAACGATTAAGTTGATTTTGGGCATCGAATGAAATTCTCATATTTTTTAATTTTATCCTTATATATTCATCGTACTGCCCTTGAATTTTATCTATCCATTCTTTATACAAACATCCTGTTTGCTTATATATTCTCTGATAAAATTTTTTAAAAGCTATAAAATCTACCTCATTATTCTTTCTATCACCCATAAGATACTCATCTATCCCTAGGACCATATTGTTGCTTTCTATGGTATTTGATATATTTGCTTTTCCATGAATATAGTCTATAGTTTTAATGGAATCCATGCCTTTTAAATAAATCCTCTTGTATGTATTAGTATAGTTAAAGCTTAAAACATTGCTATATTGTACGCTTTTTTTCCCACTACCATCCGTATAAATTTTTTTAACTATCCCCTCTATATCAGGAGAAATTAAATCACACTCTATTTTTTCTACATATTCAGCCAAATAAATTTCAAGCGCTCGAACAAGTTTGTTTAAATCGTCGTATAATTTATCTCTGATTTTCCGAAATGTAAGTATCCCATTTTTTCTTTTTTCAACCGGATCCGTTATTTGTACATTAAATATTTTTTTCAGAAACCCATTTGATATTTCCGTCACCTTATCAGACAACTCATATTTTGCCCCATCTTTGATAAGCATATCACCGTCAAGAGACTGAATAACTTTACTAATTTCACTTTCAAAATCAATCCAATCCTCTTTTCCATAAATATTATAGTGTAAAAAATAATCCACCCAAACATTATTGTCCAAAAGCTTTTTCCACATAGAAATGTTGTCTTCAGAAAATAAATTATTACGTACATTACACGTATTATTGCATATTAACTCTTTTATTTGTTGATTTATATTTCTCCAGTCTATATTATCCAAACCATTTTTGTTTTTTATTGCTATTACTTGTTGTATAACTCCAATAAATTTCAAGAAATCGGTATATTTTGTCGGTAATCCATGTGCCAAATCAAACCCATTTCCTATTATAAGTATATCCATATTTTCCTTGTATGATGTTTTTAGGAGCAAAAACAACATACTTCCTTTCATTGTTATTTGTTTCGTGGTTTAATACATTCAGATACTGTGACTTTTTATTTTTCTCTGTAGCTTGACTACTCGACAGGAGTGTATTGCCATCTCTTTTATCTGAATTGTTTATTAGCTGGATGTTGCCAGAGCCTTTGCTCAGAGTACTTATTTCAACCAAGTCTACGATGATAACTGTTGGTGGATATCACGGTATCAGACTTTATGAAAGGGAGGTATAACCTCATGATTTATGTAGGCATTGATATTGCCAAACTTAACCATTTCGCCGCTGCGATTTCTTCTGACGGTGAAATAATTCTTGAGCCGTTCAAATTCACAAACGACGCTGATGGCTTCCAACTGCTGGTCTCTAAGCTCGAATCATTCGATAAGAACAGCATCATCATCGGTCTTGAGTCGACGGCACACTACGGTGACAACCTTGTTCGATACCTTGTTGCCGAGAATTACAAAGTGTGTGTTCTTAATCCCATCAAGACTTCTGTTATGCGTAAAAACAACATTCGCAAAACGAAGACGGATAAAGTCGACACTTTCATTATTTGCAAAACTCTTATGATGCAGGATTCTCTCAGATTTGTGACCTATTACGATCTTGATCTGATGAACCTCAGAACGCTTGGACGTTTTCGCCAAAAGACCATCAAGCAGCGTACTCGTTTGAAAATTCAGCTGACGTCCTATGTTGACGAGGTATTCCCTGAGCTGCAGTATTTCTTCAAGTCAGGCCTGCATCAAAAATCTGTCTATGCGCTTCTGAAAGAAGCTCCTACACCGAAAGAGATTGCTTCCATGCATATGACTCATCTGGCAAATCTGCTCAAAGTGAACTCACACGGACACTTTACCAAAGAGCAGGCCAAAGAATTAAGAGTTCTTGCACAGAAGTCTGTCGGTGCTAACGACAGCGCTATATCTATTCAGATAACTCAAACCATTCAACAAATCGAGTTACTGGATAGCCAATTAGAAAAGATTGAAGCTGAGATGACGGATATCATGAAATTCAACGATTCTGTCATCATGACCATTCCTGGTATCGGTTATATTAATGGTGGAATGATTCTTGGTGAAATAGGTGATATTCACCGTTTCTCCAATCCAAACAAGCTGCTTGCTTTTGCAGGTCTGGATCCTTCTGTTTATCAGTCTGGTAACTTTCAGGCTAAGACAACAAGGATGTCCAAACGTGGCTCTCGTGTATTACGATATGCCCTTGTAAATGCAGCTTGGAACGTTGTTAGGAACAACGCAACCTTCAAGGCTTATTATGATGCCAAGAGGGCTGAAGGCCGGTCTCATTACAATGCACTTGGGCACTGTGCCGGCAAGCTTGTCAGAGTCATCTGGAAGATGCTCACTGACGAAGTAGAATTTAACCTCGAATAAGAGGTCTGTATACCAATATCG
>OQWA01000279.1_pt1 | contig 14544 bp, 10 predicted proteins | sample 1691581 | NCBI WGS metagenome assembly OQWA01 (sample SAMN03418264, study PRJEB22391) | human gut metagenome | biome: human-gut; feature: organic feature; material: feces | host: Homo sapiens | place: Tanzania | collected 2013-01
CTGCGTGAAGGTTCTGCCCTCTTCCGGCATCCGCTCGGGAACGGAGGAAGAGGGCTATATGCTCGTGCCGAACGGTTCCGGCTCCCTGATTAACTTCAACAACGGAAAGACGGGAACCAGCCCCTATTCCGAATATGTTTACGGTCTTGATCCTCTTTCCGCAGAGTATACGGTCAGAGAGAATACAACAGATACCAAGCTGGCGCTTTACGGCATCTTCCGCAAGGACAGTGCAGTCTTCGCAACGATCGAGGACGGAGCGTCCTACGCACTTCTGACGGCTTATGTATCCGGCAAGGTGAACGAATACAACTTCGTATATCCCACCTTTGTAGTACGCGGAAACGATAAGCTGTCCATGTTCGGAACGACAGGTAACGAGGCGGACATCCCGATCGTCGAGACCAACCATTATGACGCGGATCTGACAGTGAAGTACACGATGCTGACGGAGGAAAATGCGGATTACTCTTCGGCGGCCAACTATTACAGGGACAGACTTGTGAGGGAAGGAAAGCTGACAGCAGAGGAAACGACAGGGGATGACCTGAAATTTTACTATGATGTTCTCGGCGGTGTCGGCATGACAAAGTTTTTCCTCGGCACCCAGTATCAGGGCATGTATGCAATGACCACCTTTGAAGAGGCGGAGGACATTTATACAGACCTTTATGACAGCGGCATTACGAAGCAGGTCATGAATTTCCAGGGCTGGATGAACAGAGGTTATTATCACGACGTTGCGAACAAGATCAAGATTCCCCATGCACTGGGCGGCAAATCGGATCTCGAGGCGCTGAGCAGCAGGATGGCAGCGGATGGAAATACCTTTTATGCGGATGTGGCTTTCCAGAAAGTAACCTTTATCAGCAAGCGTTACTCCTACGGAAATGAGACCTCCAGATACTATGGCGCGGGATATGTTGCCGAGTTCGGTCTCGTCAATCCGGCGACACTGAGACAGACCTCCGGCCTCGGCTATGAGGAGAACCATTATTATCTGATCTCACCGAAGTTCCTGCACCGGTACACGGATGCCTTTGTGAAAAAGATCGGAAAGTATGACATCAGCGGAATCTCCCTCAGAGATCTCGGAAACGAGCTGCATTCCGACAAGAAGAGAACCAATATCATTGACAGGGAAGCAGCATTAGATGTCGTAACGGCGGCGCTCGGCGACATGAAGGATACCGGCAAGAGCATTCTGCTGAATGCAGGTAATGATTACGCGTTCGGCTATGCGGATGATATGATTAACGTTCCGCTTTCCTCCAATGATTACTACATCATTGATGAGACGGTTCCGTTCTATGAGATGCTGATCCACGGCTACATTGATTATGCCGGCAGCGTCATCAACCTGAGCGATACCTATGAGAAGTCCGATATTGTACTGAACCTTGTTGAAAATGGCGCTGCACCGCACTTCATGTTCTCATGGGAGAACTCCAGCGACATCAAGACGACCGCACTGAACCGTTTTTATTCCACCTCCTATGAGAACTGGAAGGACGACGCGGTTGCAATCTACAACGAGGTAAACGGCGCACTGAAATATGTGACCGGGGCAGCAATGATAAAGCATGAGACACTGGATTCCGGAGTGAAGGCTGTGACCTACAGCAACGGTGTTGTGATCTACATCAACACAGGAAATTCGGATAAGGCAGTGAACGGTGTGACAGTACCTGCAAAGGGTTATCTGGTAGGGGGTGTGAAATAATGGCAGAGGTAAGAACAAAACAAAAGAAAAAACGCTCCCTTTCCCAGAGAAGAGCCATGAAGGGATTCATCTTCATTCTGCCGTGGCTGATCGGCTTCATCTGGTTCTATGTGAGAAGCATGGTCATGACGGTGCAGTTCTCCTTCTCGGAGATGACCGTCAATCCCGGCGGCGGATATTCGCTGAATTTTGTCGGGCTGAATAATTTCATCTATGCGTTCCGTGCGCATGCCACCTACAAGCAGGTGCTGACGACATCCATCGGAAACATGCTGATCGATGTACCGCTGATTACCTTTTTCAGCTTGTTCATGGCAATGCTGTTGAACAGGAAATTCAAGGGACGTACCCTTGTGAGAGCAATCTTCTTCCTGCCGGTTATCCTGAATTCCGACGCTATAGGCGCGGCAATGGATCTGGCGAGAAGCATGATGAGCGGCGGTATCTCCAACTCAGCCTCTGAGCTGGCGGAAGCGGCGGCCGGAAGCGGAGTCAGCGTCGAGTATTACATACAGATGTTTACATCCTTAGGTCTGCCGGAGACGATCATCGAGTACATCTCGGGAGCAGTCGGACGGATCAGTGACATCATCAATGCCTCCGGTGTGCAGATCATCATCTTCATCGCGGCTTTGCAGTCCATTCCGGGCTCCATGTACGAGGTGGCGAAGATTGAGGGCGCAACTGCCTATGAGACCTTCTGGAAGGTAACCTTCCCGATGGTTATGCCACACATCATCACGAATGTGGTGTACACAGTCGTGGACAGCTTCACCCGGTCGGATGTGGTCGAACTGGCATACACAACGGCATTTAAGTATTTCAACTATGGTCTGAGCTCTGTATTCAGTCTGGTGTCAACGATCGTTACCTGTCTGATCCTTGTCATCGTCTGCAGGCTGATACAGAAACGTACCTTCTACTATAACTAGGAAAGGAGAAAAAGATGGAAAAGCAGAAGAAAGTATTTTCCGTTCAGGGAGTCAGAGACAGCATTGCGTCGATGAAGGCGGACACACAGTTCACCAACGACAGACTGCGCTGGATCAGCAACATCAAGGGCTTTGTTCTTGGACTGTTCCGGCTGGCACTGATTGTCGGTGTGTGCTATGTCATTCTGGGACCCGTGCTCGGAATTATCAGCAGTTCATTTTTCTCCGACGCAGATAACTATAATCCGATGGTTTACCTGCTCCCGCAGGAGCCGACGCTGATGCGTTACAAAATTGCAATCCAGTATCTGAACTACTGGAAGACACTGGGAAGCTCCATTCTGTATTCCCTGTCGCTCATGGTGATTCAGGTTCTGATCTGCTCGATGGTAGGTTACGGCTTTGCAAGATTTAACTTTCCGGGAAAGGGAATCCTGTTCGCCTGTGTGGTTGTCATGATCGTCATCCCCACAAACACGATCATGCTTCCGCTGTACATGACCTTCTCGAATTTCGATGTATTCGGAATCATCAAGGCGGTGACAGGTTCTTCCCTGAACCTTCTGGCAACACCGGTGCCGATGTATATCATGACGGCATTCGGCTGCGGACTGAGATCGGGTCTGTACATTTACATGTTCAACCAGTTCTTCCGCGGACTGCCGAAGGAAATTGAAGAGGCGGCATTTGTAGACGGAGCCGGAACATGGTATACCTATTTCCGCATCATGCTGATTAACGCAATGCCTTCCGTTGTAACGGTAGCAATCTTCTCTATGGTATGGCAGTACAACGATACCTTTTACGCGAATTTGTTCCTTGTCAGCGACAACATTGTAATCAGTAAAAAGATTTCGACGATCGAGGCATCAATCTCCAACGTGGAGAAGATTCTTGACCCGAACATTCTGGAGCTGTTCCTGGATGCGGGCATTGTCCTGATCATGATACCGATCGTCCTGATCTATATTGCACTGCAGAAGCAGTTTATCGAAGGAGTTGAGAGAAGCGGTATCGTCGGATAAGACGGGAAGCTCTCTGGCTATACATTTCAACTAATACAACTAAAGGAGGATGAAGAAGTTGAAAGCAAAAAAATTACTTGCACTATCAATGACGGCAGCCATGGTTTTAGGCATGACCGCCTGTGGAGGGGAAGAAGCATCAAACAGCAGTGTCGCTGAAGAATCTTCTGTAGAGTCTACAGTGGAATCTTCTGAGGAACCCCCTTCCTCATCAGCATCGGAAGAGAAGGGAAATGTTGATCTTCAGGTGGGAGAAGTCAGCATTGACTTCGGGGACGGAAACTTTGGCTTTGTCGGCAACGACAAGAGCGTAGCGGCTGCAAAGGCAGATGACTCTGTACTTGAGGTCGTAAGCTACAACGGCTCCAAAGCACTGAAGGTAACACCTCAGGGTGGAACCATCTATGTAGGTATTCAGGCAGACGCGCTGCTCGGCGATGACGTCTCCAAGGTAAGAACCATCGAGATGACAATCGGAACCGAGAATCCCGACGGAAACTTTGCTTCCACATCCGGTAAGATTTACACCTTCCTTGGAGAGGACAATACAAAGAATGAGTCCGCATGGTCTGTATACCTTGAGACTGCCAACCCGAAGAGAGTTACCTGCACGGTTCCGGACGGACAGTCTTTCACAGCTGGAAACTACATTGTCGTATCTCTTGAGACAGATACCGGCAAGGACAAGGGCGCTACAGCAGCAAACCTCTACATTGACGATATCGCATTCCTGGATGCATCCGGCAATGTATTAAAGGCAGATACCACTGTTGAGTACGTTGCAGCGTCAACCGATAAGGTTGACAGAAGCAACCTCTACAGCCTGAAGAACGCAGTGAACTTTGAAGGCTTTGCAATTTCTGCAGGTGGCTGGAGCCAGGACGGCTTTGATATGCCTCAGGAGATCCTCGATGCACTTGTTCCCGGCTCTGTAGTTGAGATCAGCTACTCCAGCGAGAACGGAGATATGTGGATTGTAATGCCCGATGCAGAGAACGGCTGGATGAGAGTAGGTCAGGGCAACGCTGACGGCTCCAACAGCGATGTGGCTTACATCAACAATTCCGGCAATATTGCACAGATCACCTACGAGCAGCTCGCAGCAGTATGCGGCGATGATGTTTCCAAGTGGGGCGCAAGAATGCAGTGCGAGGCAAGCGGTGCATGGGAAGTATTCTCCGTAAAGGTTGGAACAGCAGCTCCTTCCTACACCGTACAGGATGCAGTGAACTTTGAAGGCTTTGCGGTTTCCGGCGGTGGCTGGAGTCAGGATGGCTTCGATATGCCTCAGGAGATTCTGGATGCCCTTGTTCCCGGTTCTGTAGTTGAAATCAGCTACTCCAGCGAGAACGGAGATATGTGGATCGTAATGCCTGATTCCGAGAACGGCTGGATGAGAGTAGGCCAGGGTAATGCGGACGGCTCCAACAGTGATTCCGCTATCTTCGACGGCAGCAAGTGCTACATCACCTACGAGCAGATCGCAGCGGTTTGCGGCGACGATGTTTCCAAGTGGGGCGCAAGAATGCAGTGTGAAGCTACCGGCGCATGGGAAGTATACGGCGTGAAGGTCGGCAAGGCGGCTGAGTTCAAGGCACTGAAGAATCTGGTGAACTTTGAAGGCTTTGCTATTTCTGCAGGCGCTTGGAGTCAGGATGGCTTCGATATGCCTCAAGAGATCCTTGATGCACTTGTTCCCGGTTCCGTTGTAAGCATCCAGTACACCAGTGAGACAGGAGATATGTGGATCGTAATGCCTGATTCCGAGAACGGTTGGATGAGAGTAGCCCAGGGCAATGCCGACGGCTCCAACAGCGATTCCGCAGTCTTCAATGGCAGTGTATGCCAGATTACCTACGAGCAGATCGCAGCGGTTTGCGGCGATGATGTTTCCAAGTGGGGCGCAAGAATGCAGTGCGAAGCAAGCGGTGCATGGGAGGTTTACTCCGTAAAGGTTGGCTCTGCAAACTAAAAGGATCTACCAGTTCAGAAACGGTAACGCCATGGCGGGAAAGACCCGCCATGGTGAAAATGATAGGAGGACAATCATAAAATGAAAAATGTAAGCAAGAAAATTCTTTCCGCTGGTCTCTGCGCGACAATGGCACTGAGCATGGCTGCCTGCGGATCTGACAATGCAGGAACAAGCTCTGAGAGCCAGAGCAGCAGTGTAACTGAGAGCTCCAGCGCAAGCACAGGCACAGAGACAAACAACACTTCCACCGAGAAGCGCGTCATCAAGATCGGTACATGGTATGACCATTACTACGACAGCACAAACGCTGACATTTATGATGATCCCAGCGTGTCTGATGAAGAACTGGCACAGAAGCATTTTGATGTTGTCAAGGAAGTAGAAGACAAGTACAACGTTGAAATCCAGTTCGTAAACCTGACATATGATGGTATTCAGGAGTCCATCAATACCTCCATCCTGGCAGGACATCCCGACGTTGACATCTACGAGGTTGACCTTAGCTTCGGTATCCCCGCGGCATTGAACGGCTTTGCAACAAACCTTCAGGATGTGCTTCCCGCAGACAACGACCTTTTCCATGATCAGGTTGTATTCTCCCAGGTAGACATCGGCAAGAATGACGGTGTATATCTGTTCCAGTCCAACAGCGGTGAGATGCTGCTGGCAAATACTTACATGCTGGCTTACAACAAGCAGATGCTTGACGAGGTTGGTCTTGAGGATCCCAACGCACTCTATGAGAGAGGCGAGTGGACATGGGATAAGTGGAGAGAGTATATGCTCGCTCTGACCAGAGATACCGATGGCGATGGTGTGACAGATGTTTACGGCTATGGTTCCCGTTGGGACTTCCTGGTTTATAACCTGCTGATGAGTAACGGTACCGGAATCGCAACCAGCGATGTTGAGAACCTTTCCAGCCCTGAGGTAACTGAGGTTCTGGACTTCATCTACAATATGTACAATGTTGACAAGGTTGCAAATCCCTGGAACGCTGAGGACTTCAACTACAACCAGAACTGCTACATGGATGGCAGAGTTGCTTTCTGGATCGACGCAGCATGGATCTCTTCCGCAAACAATGATGCAGGACTTGAGTTCGACGTTGTATGGTGTCCTTGGCCGATCGGACCTTCCGGTGACGAGGCTACAAACAAGTTCAAGAACGTTTCCTCCGGTAACGCGTGGATGCTTCCTGCAGGTGTTGAGGATCCCGAACTGGTATACAATGTGTTCTATGACTGGCAGAACTGGTACCATGATGATGTAGATCTTCGTGACAACGATCTGACATGGTGGGAGGACTGTGCAATCACCGAGGAGAACTACAAGGTTATGGAGTACATGGGAGCAAGAGGAGCATTCGACCTTTGGAACGCACTCGGTCTTGAGTGGGATTGGTCCCAGCTGCTTGACGGCGAGATGACCGCTGCCCAGTTCCAGGAGACCTACAAGCAGCAGGTTCAGGACGCTCTGGACAGCTACTTTAAGTAAGACATAAGGTAAGATTAAGATGAGGTAGAGATATGTTCCGCTTTGATGGTGCGTTCGGCCGCTTTATGAATCTGTTATTCGACATCCTGTATGTCGGTATTCTGTGGGTGGTATTTTCCATTCCGCTGATCACGGCAGGCGCATCATCTGCGGCGGCATATTATACCATGGCGAAATGCGTCAGACATAAGACCGGCTATGTCGGCCGGGAGTTCTGGAAGGCATTTAAGGATAATTTCCGTCAGATGCTTCCGTTTACGCTTGGCTTCTGGCTTGCAGCCGCCGTTCTTGCTCTGGATCTGCTGTATGTCTGGCAGAATGAAAGTGCCTTGAATAACAGTATCTTCGTGGTATTGATATTCATTGCCTTTCTGATTACCGGACTTGTCGTGTATCTCTGCCCGGTCGTGTCGAGGTTCCGGCTGACGGGATGGGAGCTGATAAAGCGTTCCGGAGTGCTGATGTTTAAATTCCTGCCTGTGACAATTCTGACTCAGGCGGTGTTTCTGGCAATGTGTGCCGGAATCTATCTGATGCCATGGAGCGTGTTTATTCTGCCCGGTGTGTTCCTGTTTGCCTTTTCTTTTCCGATCGAGAAGATTCTGCGCAGGCTGATGCCGCCGGTGGATGAGGACAGCGAAGAAGCACAGAAGTGGTATTATGAGTAGCTCTTACGAAAAAAATATATGTGAGGTTTAATTACTATGAGCGAATTAAAGATGATTTCACCTGCCGTAAAAAATGTTCCCTGGCAGGAAAAGCCCGAAGGGCTTAAGGGAGCACCTGTCTGGAGATATAATGAGAACCCGATCATCGGACGTAACCCGATCGAGGGTGTAGCCCGTATCTTCAACAGTGCCGTAATGCCCTATGAGGGAAAGTTTATCGGTGTTTTCCGTGGTGAGCAGACCAACGGTATTCCTTATATCTATCTCGGAAGAAGTGAGGATGCGATCCACTGGGAGTTCGATCCCAAGCCGATTCCCTTCAAGGACGAGGAAGGCAATGACTTCATGCCTTACTATGCATATGATCCCCGTCTGGTAAAGGTTGAGGATGTATATTATCTGATCTGGTGTCAGGATTTCTATGGCGCAGCCATCGGTATGGCTAAGACAACGGACTTCAAGACCTTCACAAGAATTGAGAATCCGTTCCTGCCGTTCAACCGTAATGCAGTTCTGTTCCCCAGAAAGATCAACGGCAAGTTCATGCTGCTGAGCCGTCCCTCCGATTCCGGTCACACACCGTTCGGAGACATCTTTGTCAGCGAGAGCCCGGATCTGGTATACTGGGGCAAGCACAGACATGTGATGAGCCGCGGCAATGAGTGGTGGGAGTCCTTAAAGATCGGCGGCGGTGCTGCACCGATCGAGACGACCGAGGGCTGGCTGCTGTTCTATCATGGTGTCAGCGGAACCTGCAACGGCTATGTATATTCCATCGGCGGAGCAATCCTTGATCTGGAGAATCCGTCCAAGGTGCTTTACCGTTGCGAGAACTTCCTGCTTACTCCCGAGGAGTGGTATGAGGAGAGAGGCTTCGTGCCGAACGTTACCTTCCCCTGCGCAACCATTCATGATTCCGAGAGCGGAAAGATTGCCATTTACTACGGCTGTGCAGACAGCTATGTCGGACTGGCATTCACAAAGCTGGATGAGATCGTTGCCTACATCAAGGATCACAGCGTGACCAATGACAATGACAGGGAGATCGGAAAGCGCTAAGGAAGTGCCGAAATGAATTTACGGGCTGTTGTAAATGTAACTGAATTTGCAGCAGCCCTTTCTTAGTAAAAGAGGAAAAGTGATGGAAGAGATTAAGAAATTATCGGAAGAAGCAAGGGAACATCTGCTGGGACGGATCATTCCCTTCTGGCGCGGGCTGAGAGATGATGTGAAGGGCGGCTGGTACGGCTATATGTCCTACGGGCTGGAGACGGACAAGGAAGCGGTCAAGGGCTGTATCTTAAACAGCCGGATCACATGGTTCTTTGCGAACGCTTATCTATGCTGTAAAAACGGACTGATCGCGGCGGGCGAGTGCGAAAAGCACGGCTATACGCCGGAGGATATCCTGGCGGAGGCGCGCCATGGCTATGAATTTTTGAAGGAGCATTGTCTGGACAGAACCAACGGCGGTATCTACTGGTCGCTCCATGCGGACGGAACGCCGGAGGATACGACGAAGCATACCTACAATCAGGCATTCTGCATCTACGCCCTGTCCTCCTACTATGAGGCAACCGGGGATGCGGATGCGTTGAAGACAGCCTTTGAACTGTTTGAACTGATCGAGGAGAAGTGTACGGACGAGGTCGGCTATCTGGAGGCATTCACGGTGGATTTCAAACCGGAATCCAACGAGAAACTCTCGGAGAACGGTGTTATGGCGGCGAAGACCATGAACACGCTGCTCCATGTGTTCGAGGCATACACACAGCTGTATAAGGTGTCGAAGGATGAGCGGGTCGGAGCAAGACTCGGCTGGATCATGGATACCTTTGCAGATAAGATCTACAACACGGAAAGACATCGTCAGGAGGTCTTCTTTGATGAGAATTATCATTCCATCATTGATCTTCATTCCTACGGACATGACATTGAGACGGCATGGCTGATAGATCACGGTGTGGATGTGCTCGGAAAGGAGAGCTACCGCAGTAAGCTCTCGCCGATCACAAAGGATCTGACGGCGCAGATTTATAAGATTGCCTTTGACGGACATTCCCTCGCAAATGAATGTGACAAGGGCGTTGTCAACGAACACAGGATCTGGTGGGTGCAGGCGGAGAGCGTGGTCGGATTCCTGAACGGCTACCAGCGCGACCGGAGCCATGCGGAATATCTGGAGGCAGCGCTGCGGCAGTGGGAGTTTATCAAGGAATATGTGATCGATAAGAGAGAGGGCTCGGAATGGTTCTGGGAGGTCGACAAGAACGGAAAGCCCTATCCCGACAGACCGATCGTAGAGCCTTGGAAATGCCCTTACCACAACGGCAGAATGTGCATGGAGATTATGAGAAGAGCGGAGGAGCTGTGAGATGATACACGAAAAGTATTATGAGCTTTTAAAGGAGCAGGAGACGCTGCTTGAAAGAAAGAATACCGTGAATAAGGATTTCTACAACGGCGTTTACGAGAGATATACTTATCCGGTGCTGACAAGGGAGCATATTCCCCTGACATGGAAGTATGATCTGGACAAGGAGACAAATCCTTATTTCATGGAGCGTCTCGGCATCAATGCCGTGATGAATTCCGGTGCGATCTATCTGAACGGAAAGTATTATCTGGTAGCCCGCATTGAGGGAAATGACAGAAAGTCCTTCTTCGGCGTGGCGGAGAGCGACAACGGCGTGGACGGCTTCCGCTTCTGGGATTATCCGATTCTTCTGGACGACACCTGTCCGGAGGAGACGAATGTCTACGACATGCGCCTGACGCAGCATGAGGATGGCTATATCTACGGTGTGTTCTGCTCCGAGAGCAAGGATAAGACCGTGAATGACCTGTCCGCAGCAGTTGCCGCCGCAGGCATTGTCCGCACAAAGGATTTAAAGCACTGGGAAAGACTGGATAACCTTACAACCCTGCGCTCGCCGCAGCAGAGAAATGTTGTCCTGCATCCGGAGTTTGTCAACGGAAAATATGCCTTCTATACAAGACCCATGGATGATTTCATCGAGACGGGAAGCGGCGGAGGTGTCGGCTTCGGTCTCTGCGATGACATCACACACGCGGTGATCGACGAGGAGAAGATGACGAGCCTCAGAAAGTATCATACCATCACCGAGGCGAAGAACGGTGCCGGTGCAACGCCGATCAAGACCGACAGGGGATGGATCCACATTGCCCACGGCGTGAGAAATACCGCTGCCGGATTAAGATATGTCATCTATGCGTTCGCAACGGATCTGAACGATCCCTCCAAGGTGATCGCTGAGCCGTCTGGACTGCTGATCGGGCCCAGAGGGGAGGAGCGCGTCGGCGATGTGTCGAACGTGGTGTTCACGAACGGTGCGATTGTCAACGAGAAGAACGAAGTATTCATCTACTATGCATCCTCCGACACAAGGCTTCATGTCGCAACGACGACCATTGACCGGTTGAAGGACTATGTGTTCCATACGCCTGCCGATCCCGGAAGAAGCGTGGAGTGTGTGGCGCAGAGATGTGAACTGATAAAGAAGAATTTAGAGTTGCTGAAGGGATAAAAGCTATGTTGATATTACCGGATCATGAATATCTGGATTATTGCGGAAGAATTGATTTCGAGAAAAAGGAGGAGCCGGTCTTTATCTACGCGGGAAGCTATGTCAGGCTGGCCTTTACCGGGGACAGCATCAGCGTAAGGCTTGCGAACCGGAGAGCCTATTTCACGGATTACATCGGTTACATCCTCGATGGCAGGCAGGGAAAATTCAGCCTTGCGGAGGATGAAGAGGTTCACAGCTATGAAATCGGAAAAAGACTCACCGGAAGCACGCACGAGCTTCTTCTGTTCAAGCGGATGGATGCCTGCCATTACTTCCGGCTCTGCGGCTTTGAACTGAGTGGGGACGGAGAGCTTCTTCCGCAGGCGGCGCTGTCCTCGCGCAGAATGGAAGTATTCGGCGACAGCGTGTCCTGTGGGGAGGTGTCTGAGGCGGTTGACTATGTCGGGAAGGAAGACCCGAAGCATGACGGGGAATTCTCCAACAGCTGGTATTCCTATTCCTGGCTTACCGCAAGAAGGCTGGGCGCGAGGCTGCATATCACTTCTCAGGGAGGCGCTGCGCTGCTGGATAAGACAGGCTGGTTCTGCGGCCCGGATTATGTCGGCATGGAGTCCATCTACGATAAGCTGCAATACAATCCACAGCTCGGCGCGTTGAAAAGCTGGAGCTTCGGGCAGTGGAAGCCGCATGTTGTCATCGTTGCCATCGGACAGAACGATGCGAATCCCGAAGACTATATGGCGGAGGACTATGACTGCGAGAAGTCGGTCAGCTGGAGAAAGGCATACAGAGCGTTTCTGGAAAAGCTGATGGCGCTCTACCCGGAGACGCAGTTTATCCTCGCAACGACGATTCTCGGGCATGACAGCAGCTGGGATAAGGCAATCGACGAGGTCTGCCGGGAGCTTGGAAGTAACAGGGTGCATCATTTTCTCTACGAGAAAAACGGCTGTGGCACGCCGGGACATATCAGGATTCCCGAGGCGGAAAAAATGGCTGAGGAGCTGAGCACCTACATCAATTCATTGGGGGAGGACATTTGGCATGGATATCAGAATTAATTATGAAGCGGGTATTGCAAACCGCGGAAATCAGGCAAGAATCAAGAAGGTCTTTGAGAGAGCGCAGAAGGGAGAACAGCTGACGATCGGTTTTCTCGGAGGTTCCATCACGCAGGGCTTTCATTCCTCCACACCGGAATTGTGTTATGCCTACCGCGTGTTTGACTGGTTTGGAAAGACCTTTCCGAAGGCTCAGCTGCGCTACCTGAATGCCGGTATCGGGGCGACGGATTCCCAGTTTGGCTGCGCGAGGGCGGACAGCGATCTGCTTGCTTACCAGCCCGATTTTGTCATCGTGGAATTTTCCGTGAATGATGTGCCGACCGAGCATTATCTGGAGACCTACGAGGGACTGATCCGTAAGATCTACGGTGCTGCGTGGAAGCCGGCAGTGCTTCTTGTACATAATGTGTGCTATGACAGCGGCGCGAACGCCCAGCTGATGCACGGAAGGGTTGCACGGCATTATGAGCTGCCTGCCGTAAGCATGCAGAGCAGTATTTTCCCGGAGCTGGTTGCGGGCAGACTGGACAACAGGGCGATTACACCGGACGATTTACATCCGAATGATCTCGGGCATGAGCTGGTCGCATCGGTCATTACCTATTTCCTCGATGGTATTTTGAAGGATCTGCCAAACAGGGAAGAGGAGGTGGAACTGAAAGCCGAGACGTTGACACCCAACGGCTACGAGCATTCGGTCCGCTACCGCAATGACAATGCGAAGCCGGTTCTGGATGGATTCACACCGGATGCAGCGCCGCAGAGCGCGATCACGGACATCTTTAAGAAGGGCTGGACGGCGGCCGAAAAGGGTGCTTCCATCCGCTTTGAGGTAGAGGGCAGCTGCATCGGTGTGCAGTACCGCAGAACGATTCAGCTTCCCGCGCCCGTGGCTGAACTGATTCTCGATGGGGATGAAACCCATCCGTTCCGGCTGGATGCAAACTTCGATGAGACATGGGGCGACAAGATGGTGATTGACACCGTGCTGGAACACGGGGATAATAAGATGCATACAGTCGAGATCCGGCTGAAGGAGACGCACCCGGAGGATAAGCTGCCGTTCTATCTTGTATCCGTGATCGCCGGCTAAAGAGTATCTGAAAATCAGGAGGAGTCGTTATGTTTAGCAAGGATTTTATATGGGGTGTTGCCAGCAGCGCCTATCAGGTCGAAGGGACAGACCCCGATGACGGAAGAGGCAAGAACGTCTGGGACACCTTTGTGGAAGAGGGCAGGGTATTTGAACAGCAGGACGCTTCCGTGAGCTGTGACCATATGCACCGCTACAGAGAGGACTATGCGCTGATGCGCAATCTGGGAGTTCAGGCCTATCGTTTTTCGATCAACTGGGCGAGACTGATTCCCGACGGCTGCGGCGAGGTCAATCCGAAGGCTGTCGAGCTGTACCGGAATATGATTCTCTCCATGCGTGAGAACGGCATCATACCTTATATCACGCTGTTCCACTGGGAATTTCCGCAGGCATTACAGGATAAGGGCGGCTGGCTGAATCCGCAGGTCGTGGAATGGTTTGGCTATTATGCGAAGGTGGTTGCCGAGAATTTCTCGGACATCTGTGAGAATTTTATTACGATCAATGAGCCGCAGTGCGCGGTAGGTCTGGGACATCTGAGCGGTGTTCATGCACCGGGCTTAAAGCTCTCCTATCCAGAGACCTTCCAGATCGCGCATAATCTGTTGAAGTCGCATGGACAGGCTGTGATCATGCTGAGAAAATATGCAAAGCAGCCGATCAAGGTCGGCTATGCACCCACGGGCGGAGTCGCTTATCCGTATACGGATAAGCCGGAGGACATCGAAGCGGCGAAGAAGGTTTACTTTGGCTTCTATAATCCGATGTCCAACTGGACATGGAATGTTGTATGGTTCTCCGATCCGGTATTTTTAGGGCACTACCCGAAGGAAGGACTGGAGCAGTTCAAGGAGTATCTGCCGGAAATCACGGATGCGGATATGGAGCTGATCCATCAGCCGCTCGACTTTATGGGGCAGAATATTTATAACGGTTATTATGTCAGAGCCGGTGAGAACGGCGAGCCGGAATTTGTTGCGAGAGAGCCGGGCTTCCCCAAGACGGGAACCGAA
>OQWA01000281.1_pt1 | contig 14521 bp, 17 predicted proteins | sample 1691581 | NCBI WGS metagenome assembly OQWA01 (sample SAMN03418264, study PRJEB22391) | human gut metagenome | biome: human-gut; feature: organic feature; material: feces | host: Homo sapiens | place: Tanzania | collected 2013-01
CTTAACGGGCTTCTATTCATCTTGTGCGAGAGAGAAAAATTCTACTATTTTTTATTAACCGCAAGCAGCTTTTTTCATTTTAATCATGTCGTTTTAATGTAATAATAGCATGGCATATTAAACCGAATACAAGGGCAAAGCAAAAACCTCCAAATAGTGACGCTCCCCAGCCTGTACCGGACATTGTCATCAGACCACCCACAAAGAAAATACCAATGCCGATAAAGATACCAACTGCGTAAAATAATCCGATTGCTATATCATACTTATTAAACGGTCGTTTTGTTTTTTCCATATTTGTTTCCATTTTTATGATTACCTCCTTCGCAAGATCATCCATGTGGACTCCAAAAAGAAAGCAGATTTTTTTCAACGTATTTATATCGGGTTCATTGACATCCCTCTCCCAATTCGATAGCGCCTGCCGGGTAACATTTAATTCCCCGGCTAATTCCTCTTGTGTCATTCCCGATTGTGTCCGCAGATGACGTATTTGCTTTCCTGTTGTAATATCTGTCTGTTCCTTGTTCAAAATAGTTCCTCCTCTCTGCTACTGATTCTATCAATGATATTCCGCAATAGCCAGCAATGAACGCTTGCATTGCGCAAGACCTTACATGATCTTCTGAAACATATGACGAACCTTATCCAGCCGGCTATTGGGGCGGCGGGGCTGTACTGCAGGTTCCCCTGAAGTTTCCTGATACCCTTTCAATTCCGTCAGGCAAACACTTCTTCCATTTGTGTAGAAATTCAGATCGCTTTTGTATTCCCCAATCCGTCTTGCCGGTATTTCTCCAGTTAAGATCGCTTCATTATTTTTTATTGAAGTTGTTTCAATTACCGCATCGTATTTCACAGCATCATGATAAGCCCGTGAAAGATATTCCTGCGGTGCAAACAGGGTAAAAGAAAGATAGGGTTCTAAAACCTGTGTTCCTGCTTTTTTTAATGCCAGTTCCAGCACAATGGGCGCAAGAAAGCGGAAATCTGACGGAGTACTGACTGGGCTGTAATAAATTCCGTATTCAAAACAGATCCTGCAATCTGTCACCTCCCATCCATACACTCCCTGCTCCAATCCATACTGAATCCCTTCCATAACTGCGTTTTGAAAACTTTGGTTTAAATAACCAAGTGACACCTTGCTTTCATATTCTGTTCCGCTCCCAGCAGGAAGGGGAGTGACTGCCAGACCAATCGACGCCCAAAAGGGATTTGGCGGCACTTCAATATGAATTGTATAATGCTCCTCTTTTCGTGGTCTTTCCAGATAAATGACCGTAGGCTCTTTTACCTCTGCCTCGATGCAATATTTTTCATTCAATAAAGAACAAACAACTTCTAACTGTACTTTCCCCAAAAAGGAAAGAATGATTTCATGAGTGACAGGATCAATCACAAAGCGCAGAAGCGGATCAGTATCCGCAATCTCTGTAAGGGCATCCAGCAACACTTCCCTTTGCTCTGCTTTGGCTGGCTCTATCGTTGTCCTAAGAAGCGGCAGGGGATTATCCGTCCATGCCTTGCGTGGCAACAGTTTTTCGTCTCCCAGAATATCATTTAACTTTAATGTGTTGTCAGACAAAATAACAATCTCCCCGGAATCAGCAGTATCTGTCTGGACAATTTCTCCCTTAAATGGAATTGACATCTCTGTAATCTTAATCTTTTCCTTTTTTTGCAAAAAAATCGTTTCCCGTAAGCAAAGCGTACCACTATACAGCCTTACATAGCACCGTCGTTTTTTCTGCTCGGTATATTCAATTTTAAAAACGTACCCGCACAGTTCCGATTGACAGTTATCCGTTTTCGATGAAAAAATATCTGTGATTACATCAAGCAATTCTTTTGTCCCGATATTCTCTTTTGCGCTTCCATGATATACCGGAAAAAAAGTTCCCTGCTGTACCCTTCGCTTTATTTCTTCCTGAAGTTCCCGCAATGTCAAAGGCGCTCCTGAAAGATATTTTTCTAAAAGATCATCATTCCCGGCAATCACAGCATCCCACTTTTCAAAATCCGCAACGTCGGAAAGTGTTAGTTCTGAAAATAAATGAACTTCCTGCATAACCATCATATCTTCTGTCAATTTTTCTCTGATATTTTGATAAGTCTGTGCAGGAACAAAGCCTTCCTGATCGATTTTATTGATAAAAATAATGGTTGGTATCTTCATCTTCCTCAGCGCATGGAACAGCACTCTGGTCTGTGCCTGTACGCCATCTTTTGCAGACACTACTAAAATCGCTCCGTCCAGAACTGATAAAGAACGGTACACTTCTGTCAAAAAATCCATGTGTCCCGGTGTGTCTACAAGATTCACTTTGTACTCTTTCCAGTGAAAAGACGTAACGGCAGCCTGAATGGTAATTCCCCTTTGACGTTCCAAAGCCATAGAATCCGTTCTTGTTGTGCCTTTATCTACACTGCCCGGTTCTATGATTGCCCCGCTTGTATACAGCAGGCTTTCTGTCAGTGTTGTTTTTCCTGCATCAACGTGTGCAAGAATGCCAATATTGATTATTTTCATGTGTCATCCTCCATTCACAGCCAAAAAAAGGCATAAAAATCCCCAGCAGCAAAATACTCTTACCGCTGGGGATTTAATCTTTGGACATACACATAAAAGACATACGCCAACAGACGCTTGTCACTTGTCTTGCTATGTCAATATATAAGGCAAAAGTATTCTTAAATAGGCACAAAAAACCAAGCCCTTGTTCCAAAGGACATCCTAAAGTTTTTTGTTCCCACTATTTGGTTATAGATTTATTTAAGAATACCCTGCCGCATATTTTTTAACTCCTTTTTGGAAATATCATGATTATAACACATCCGCACCCGAAAAGCAAGCATGAAATAAATCTTTCGATCATCACAATTCTAATCTCATAGAAATGACCTCCTGAAATCCGGCTATGCGGGAGCAAAATCCTTTGGGATTTCTTCCAAACTCGATAAATCCAGCCTGTTCATACATAGAAACGGCTCTTTCGTTTTCAGCAACCACATCAAGTTCAAGCTGGCTATAGCCCGCTGCTTTAGCACATTCGATACATGAAGCCAGCAAAGCCTTACCAATTCCAAGCCCCCAATATTTTTTCGCAACGCTGATGCCAAATTCTGCCCGATGCCGTACCTTATACTTTGTACCGATTGCCTCGATTCCTGCTGTTCCTGTAATGACACCGTCAACTATGGCAATCAGTTCAATCTCCCTTTCACTCTCAGCCTTTTCTTTCAGGAACTGGCTTTCCTGTTCGGCATTAAAACTGTTTTCATCTGGATATGTAAGTAAATAATCGGTTTCGCTATGTGTCAGATTGAAATTATCCAATACAAGCTGACCATCACTTTCTGTTCCATTCCTCAAACAACATTCCACACCATTACTTAACATTATTGTTTTATTATATCTCATGCCTGCCCCTTCACTGACAACCGCCCTTAAAGTCAGCTTCTTCATCTATGCAATATCCTAAACAGAAAAATATTTTCTCATTTCATATTGTTTAACAAATACACGAAACTTCATTTTCTTCAAAAATATGTTTAATGCCTGATCTCGCTCATCCACGTTTATTACTTTCATCTCTAAACTCTTTGTTTGTTTCGATAAATCCAACAAAATCTCTGTGGCAACTCCCATTCTGCGATATTGAGGATGTACCGCTAACTGCACAATATCTCCTTTTATTTTGTCCACAATACCATAGCCGATCAGGTTTCCGTCAAATTTAACAATCGTATAAGAAAAGGATCTGGCGATTGCGCATACAGCATCTTTTGCGTTTTGCCATGAAGGTGGATACGTCCAAAAATCCTTGACTATTGTCCATTGAGCTTCTTGTATTTTTTCTGGATGTTCCAGTTTCCACGCTTTATATATGCCTGGTTCTTTTATCCCACCTGTCAGTTGGTAACAATTCAATACTCTGTCAACTTGAAATCCCTGCTTTTTATATAAAGTAAGCGCCTTCTCATTATCCTGAATCACTTCCAGCTGATACACTCTGATTTTATTTTTTATACATATAGCACTGACCAGATTCAATAATTCCCCCATGATTCCTGTTCTGCGAAAATCAGGGATAACTCCTGTTCCGAGGTCATAGACTGTTTTTTCATTATCCCACTCTCTCACTCCATTCAAGATAAAAGCGACAAGCGTTTTATCTACAAAGGCTCCAACTGAAACCGCAGGCATAAATCCATTTCTTTTCAACATTGTCTCAAAGGATTTAAAAGACATATCAACTGAAACCTGATAATCAGAAAATGCCTGTGTAAACGCTTCGTATATACAAATGGAATCTATGTTTTCCAATGTCCGGTATTCCATATTTTCTCCTACTAAAATGTCATATTTACTCTATTGGAAGATTGTGCTGTTTCAAAAATGAGAGTTTATCCCAATAGCCTCGTTGGAATAAAATCTTTCCGTTCACCACCTGAAAAAAGCCACATCCCCGTAACCCCAATGGATCACGCCATTCAAGGATTGCCCATTGCCCATCCTCAAAAATATTTTCTACGATAGCTGTCATATCCGCTGTTGAAAATTCGGCTGTAAACATGGTACGGATTGCTTCAATGCCTACTACTGGCTCATTCGCTACTTGGTGATTTGTCGCATTTTCATGATAAAGAGCTGTAATTGCTTCCACATCATGGTTATTGAATGCATCTACCCATAACTGAACAACTTCTTTCGGTCTTAACATGGTAGTAATCCTCTCCTTGTAATTTCATAATTTTTCTTGTTTGTGCTATTGTATTTGATAAGCAAATGGTTTTTTCTTGCCATTCATATGATTATACCTTGTCATGTCAAGAATATCAAGCCGAAATCATGAATTATTTTGGCTTATGTTGGGAATTGTGTAGACATATTCAATGAGAAAAAGGAACTGTAAAATGTAATCGGGTGAATGAATATGGCAAAAAGACCTGTAGAAAAAATCGACTTTGGCCCCTATGGGTCAGCAATTAAGGCGGCGAGGACAGGACAGAAGGAGTCTCGTAACAAAGTAGGTGATGAGATGTATCTTTCTCCCCGCTATCTCGCCAATATTGAGAATAAGGGACAACATCCGAGCCTCCAAATCTTTTTTGAGCTCATGTCCCGCTATCATATCTCCGTGGATCAATTTCTTTTTGGGGATACGACATATGGGAAAACTACGTTGCGCCGACAGCTTGACGCTCTGGCAGATGAATTGACCGATCGGGAAATCGGAATTATCATTGCCACCGTACAAGCCGTGTTGGATGCCAGAGAAAAAGGGGAGTAACCATGCTCCTGACACAACTGGACAGAGAATGAGAAACGCTATGAACGAATGAAGTTTGTAGCGCTTTTTCTTTGCATTTTCGGTAGCCAAACGGAGGTTTTCGGGATTACCTAAGTACGAAGAACTAAAGAACAGCAAGCACAGCAAACGAGTACCCGTTTGCGATTTTTCTAATTTTCAGGTCCTTTGCCCGAAAATGAAAAATGCTTGTTGGGATAATCCCAAACCCTTAGAAGAACGGAGGAAACCGATGGCGAACCGAAAGAGAAATATTCAGATGAAGTTTTGGGTGACAGCCGAGGAAAAAGGGCTGATAGATGAAAAGATGAAACTGCTCCCCACACAACGGTATGGGGCTTATCTGCGGAAGATGGCGATTGACGGATATATCATCTACACTGACACCACGGACATAAAGGAGATGAATAAAATCCTGTCAGCCATCAGCAGGAACATCAACCAGATCGCAAAGCGGCTCAATGCGGGAGGTTCCGCCTATGCGGCGGACATTCAGGAGATCAGGGAAAGGCAGGATGAGATATGGCAGTTACAAAGACACATCCTATCAAAACAACGCTGAATAAGGCCATAGCCTATATCTGCAATCCTGGGAAAACGGATGAAACCCTCCTGGTGTCCTCCTTTGGGTGTTCCGCAGAAACCGCCGACATAGAATTTTCCTGGACACGCCGCCATGCCATAGACAAGGGCACCAACCTGGGTCGCCACCTGATACAGGCATTTTCTCCTGGGGAGGTCACGCCGAAACAGGCCCATGAAATCGGCATGAAGCTGGCAAATGAAGTGTTGGGCGGCAAGTATGAATTTGTCCTCACGACCCACATAGACAAGGGGCATATTCATAATCACATCATTTTTAACTCTGTCAGTTTTGTGGATTATCGGAAGTACCACTCCAACAAGCAGAGCTATCATTTCATCCGCCGCACCAGCGACCGGCTATGCAAGGAATATGGTCTGTCCGTGATCGTGCCGGGACAGGACAAAGGGAAGCGCTACATTGAACATACCACAGAGAAAGCGGGAACCAGCTATAAGGCGAAATTGAAAACAGTCATTGACCGGCTCATTCCCCAGGTATCTGATTTTGAGGAACTGCTGAAAAGGCTGGAGGCAGAGGGATACGAGATCAAGCGGGGTAAGTACATTTCCTGCAAAGCCACGGGACAGGAACGGTTTACCCGTCTGAAAACCCTGGGCGTAGATTACACGGAGGAAGCCGTTTCCTCCAGGATTGCCGGAGGCCTCCGCCCATCCAAGCAGCCGAAGTTAGGCAGTCAGAAGATCAGCCTGCTCATTGATATACAGAACAATCTCAAAGCCCAGGAAAGTGGTGGCTTTGCACATTGGGCGAAGATCAACAATCTAAAGGAGGCAGCCCGTACATTCAATTTCCTCACGGAACACGGCATTACCCACTATGAGCAGTTACAGGGTAAGGTTGATGAAGTGATGACGGAACAGGACCGGCTCCTGTCCTCCATCAAGGCAAAGGAACAACGGATAGGCGAGATCGGCCTGCTGATAAAGCACGTTTCCGCCTACCGGGAACACAGGCCAGTCTATGAGCAGTACAGGAAATCTTCCGACAAGGAAAAATTTCTGAGAGGACAGGAAAGCCAGATCATCCTCTTTGAGAGTGCTGCCAAAGCCCTCAAACAGATGGGCGTTCAAAAGTTGCCAGATATTACTGCCTTGAAAAAAGAGATGGACTCCCTCACCGCAGAGAAACAGCAGGAGTATGGAACTTATCAGAAAATCAAAGTTCAGGTAAAGGAACTGGATACCATCAAGCGGAATGTGGACCAGTTCTTATCTGCACCACAAAAGGAAGAACGGGAGAAGAACAAGGAACGAGGGTAAGCGTTCATTGAAACACAAAAGCATACATGATATAATTTACAAAAGTAATTTTTTCAGGTGGGGTACAAATTGTACCCTACCTGAAATGGAATAGACATTAAAACGGGAGGGCAAAATAATGAGCGAAAAAAATAATTCAATCCAAATGTTTGAAGATAGACAAATCCGCACTGCCTGGAATGCCGAGCAGGAGGAATGGTATTTCTCTGTTACCGATGTTATCGCTGTCTTGACCGATAGTGCAGACCCAAAACAATACATCAAAAAAATGCGTTCCCGTGACTCTGAGCTTGACGCAAGGTGGGGTACAATTTGTACCCTAACTTCAATGGTAGCAAGTGATGGAAAGAAATATCGGACAAATGCCGCAACAATGGAGGGGATTTTCCGTATCATCCAGTCTGTTACTTCTCCCAAGGTTGAACCGCTGAAAGCATGGCTTGCGAAAGTCGGCAGCGAGCGTATCGAGGAAACCATTGACCCGGAGAAGGCCATTGACCGCGCTTTTGCTACATATCTGAAAAAGGGATATGATGAAGACTGGATCAATCAAAGACTCCTGACTATCCGTGTCCGCAAAGAGCTTACAGACGAATGGCAGAAGCGTGGCGTACAGGAGGGAAAAGAATTTGCCATCCTGACGGATGAGATTACCAAAGCCTGGGCGGGTATGTCTACCCGTCAATATAAAGCCTTGAAAGGTTTGAAAAAAGAAAATCTCCGTGATAACATGAGCACCACAGAGCTTGTCTTAAATATGCTTGCGGAAACTTCCACAAAAGATATTTCTGCCGCTGTTCATCCTGCGGGATTTGAAGAAAGCCGCAGAGTTGCCCGCAGAGGCGGTGAAGTAGCCGGAATTGCGAGAAAGGCCCTGGAAGAACAGACAGGTGCCCTGGTTGTTACCAGCATGAAGGCCGCAGATTTCCATAACCTCCTTACTTCTATCATAGAGGCTGCCCCTGCTCTGATTGAGGAAGAAGATGGTGAGGATACCGATAATAACGAATAATTCTGCACCGTGGAAATGTGCATAACAGACCATTACACCGATGGAAAACGCATTCACAGTACATGGAAAAGCCGGGGCTTTCCCACATCCTGCAAACGCCGTTTCCCACAGTTCCATGATACAGCCAGTTATACACATTCCCACAGCGCCTACGACTGCGAACATCCATCCATTCTTTCCTAGATGTCCATATTAGGTATTTCTATTTGGGGTTCAATTCCATTAACGCTGAAAATCGAATAATTGTCTAGCAGGATTTCAGTAAGCAATGAGCATAGCTCAACCTTTTCATAGTAAAATGGATATTGTCCTGCTTCTAAAAGAGAGATTTGATAAAAGTCATCTATGAGACGTTCTAATCTCAATGCTTTTCCGGATAATGCTGAAATATATTCCGCTCTTTTTTCATCAGGCGCACTTGATAGAAGTTGCAAATATCCGCGAATGGAAGTTAGTGGTGTCCGTAAATCATGAGAAAGGCAAGAAATATTCTCTTTTAATTCATTCTCCTTTTTTTGAATTTCGCCCAGATAAATATTATCTTTTGATACAATCTGATTTATGATTTCAACCAAATGCTCTAACCGCCTATCAGATAAAGACACTGTAACTAACTTTTTCGTTTTTCTATTCAGAATAGCATTTAGTTGGACGATTACTTTATATATCTGTATTTTCCAGTTAATTAAAGAAATTGAAAGGATAATGACCAATGCTATCAGAACAAGAAACATAATCGCCCAACCCATATTCTACCTCCCTTTTACTTGATTTCTTTTCTAATCATAATAAGACCGCCAACAATCAAAAGAGAAATGCACCCTATGAAATAGAATGGTAAATGCTCAATAATACCCATTGTGCGACAAGAGCTGAAATTCATCCAATAGTACATAGGATTTCCATATACAAAAAATTTTAAGGGTATTGAAACCGTCTCCATATCACTCCATAGCATTAAGTAAACAGACGCTCCACTGAATACATATAAGCAGCAAATCCCTGTTACAATCCCTGTATTTTGAATAACGACACATAAAAAAATAGAAATGCTTTCTAATGCTAATAAAACCGTTCCGCAAGCAAGAGCCCATCCCAAAAGGTTTATTACTTCACTCGCAGTTGGAATGTAACCGGATTGTATGATTTCAATAACGAAAAATGTAGCTACAAAAATCAGATACGTTATCAGAGACACCACCAATATTGTAATCGCTTTGGTGTAGTAGAGAATAGTTCGTTTAGTGCCGTATGCAACAGATAATTTGATTGTACCCGTATTATATTCTTTTGTAAAAAATATGGTTGCAAATAAAATGCCAATAATCCAGAAAAAGGCTGTATATGCAAGAGATGAGCGGGCAACAGTTTGAAACGTTGGTATTTCACTAGATAGATAACACTTAGCTTGAAATCCAATTACACTTTCTGTTCCATCTCCGGCTCCAAAAAAAGTCATGTCACCAAGTGCAAAAGAGACCATTATAACCGCCGCACATACGCCTAATATAGTTATCAATATCTTTGAGTGACGCAATTTATAAAATTCAGCTTTAAAATGGTTAATCATTTTGGCACCCTCCTATCAAATTACCAGGATATTTTTATTCCTGGCATACTTTGGGTTCTTTGGGCGGTTCGACATCATCAGCCGCTCCGTCTGGGTCAGTAGTACGTTATTCTCAAATACGGGGTCTATGTAGGGCTTTATATCTTCGGCAGTTCCCCATCTTGCAGAACCGTACTCCATACCTTTGCGGTATTTCTTTGCGTTTTTCCCTTTGGTGTAGATAATCAGCCGGATTACCACCGCACCGATCAGCCCCACAAGCAGGTCTGCCGGATGGAAACTGGGAGCAATGCTCTCCATAGCCTGAGAAAATCCGCTGCCCAGGTTCAGCAGTTTGCCGGAGAGGTCAGCTCCGGGAGAGAGCCGTACCGTCTGGGCTGCCTTATCGAACAGCCACACAAAGAGCAGATACCGTGTATGAGGTGGTAAGCCATACTCCTAAGCGGGATGTAGCGTGTTCGAGTCACGCCGGGGGTGCCACAAACCCTTACGCCACAAGCGTTTGCGGTTTTTGTGCTTGCTAATAAAAGTTGAACGGTTAGCAAGCATTTTGATTGGTCAAGCCCCTTTTCATTAGCAGGATTTTTGCTAATATTAGCAGAAATTTTTGCTTTTGGAGAGGGGCTTTTGCTAATACGATATTTCGACAGGCTGAAATCTTTGCTAATCGGCTCTTCTACGGATTAGCAGTTTTGGATGGACTGGGCGACTTTGATTAGCAACTCAGGATTGCTTTGCAGGATCGCCTTGAGGGCAGCTTCGGCCGCTTCGGGCGACACATGAGGATTGGCGGGTGATACAGTGTTTTCCATGCCGCTTCCGCCGAGGAAGTCATCCATCTTCTGCGCGACATTGAGTCGGTCATTGGCGAAAGAGTGATTTCCGTACCGACGTGTCAGCATCTCAAGATTTGCCCACCCACCAGCATGACGAACAGAGTTGTAATCGCCGTGCGACAGGGCTAGCTTTGCCGCCGCGCTCGTATGTCGGAGACTATGAAACACGAAGTCTTTCGGGTCAATATCCGAATCATTCAAATCGTCGAGGATATCTTTGAACTTCTTGTTCAAGTGTTCCGTCATGACGGGGCGGCCGTTGGCTTGGCAAATTACAAGACCATAATCAGCATACCCTTCTGAGCCAAGCTCTTTTTTCAAATTCTCCTGTAACTCCTTCAGACCGGCCAGTGCCTGTATGGTGCTGGCCGGTACATCAATTTCCCGGATGCTGCCTTCTGTTTTAGGCTGCTTCAGCATAATGCTCGTTTTTGTTCCGGGGTAAAGGTTCGGAAAGGTGAAGAGAATCTGCATTTTCGGAAGTTTTGCGTTTTCCTTGCCAATGCGGTCAATAACGCGATCAATGCTGACACGTTGCTTTACCATATCAACACGATCCCATTGTAAAGCACCAATCTCTCCACCGCGCATCGTGCAGGCAATCGCAAGATGAATCGCACAGTGCATAAGGTAGTAGTCGTAGTACTCCTTGCGGCAGGTAAAGTCGAGAACCTTCAAAACCTGCTCGGGCTCCAGCACTTTTCGCTCCTTTTCCTTGTGTTACGGAAGTGTTGCCTTGATAAACGGGTTTGTGCTGATGTAGTCCCATTTGACTGCCAAATTAAAGGCACAGCGCACGATCTTGTGAATATCATGAACAGTCGATGCGGTTACATGTTCACGTTTCTGCCGTCCCATATTTGCAGCAGGCTCTGCCTCTTCCAACAGGAAGTCATAGTAGTCATCAACAGTCTTTGTCCGAATTGATTTCAGCTTTTTGTCGCCCAAATAAGGATGAACATAGTTTTCCAGCAGACCAACGTTTCCGTCATAGGTGGAAGCAACCCAGCGCTTTGCTCCGTATTTCTCTACGAACTCATATAGAAATTCGCTTACGGTCATGTCGTCGCCCTTCGCTTTGACCTTGACCACGCCTTCATGCTCCAGTTTTGCTTTTAGGGCTTTGGCGGCTGTATAGCTTATGAGTTATGAAAGCTGGAAGGACAAAATCGGCACATTCGAAGTGATGGACGTGCGGGGCAAAAAGATGGACTTCTTCCCCGCATTGAAGGCAAAGGCTGCCGCGCTGAAAAACGGCGAAGGACTGCATATCATCCAGACCTTCGAGCCTGTTCCCCTGTACCCGGTGCTGGCTCTTATGGGCTTTGAGCGTCACACGGAGAAGGTGAGCGGCAGCGAATACCACGTCTGGTTTTATCGAGTGAGGAAAGGAGAATAACCGCATGAGCTACGAAAACTGGAAGGATAAGGCGCAGGGGTTTCAGACCGTGGATGTGCGCCATATACAGGGCAGCTTTTTTGAAGGGCTGAAGAAAAGAGCCGAGGCGTTGGAGGTGGGCGAAGGATTACACATCATCCAGACCTTTGAGCCGCATCCACTGTACGCTGTCATGGAGGGCTTGGGCTACGAGCACCACACCGAGCAGCGGGGTGAGGCGGAGTTCCATGTCTGGTTCTGCCGTGTGGAGAAGAAGGAAGGCGACAGCTCCGCTCCCTTCAAGCCGCTGGCTCTTTTGAACTATCCCATGATCGATGAAAAGCTGGGGCAGATCGCCGTGGATTTTTGGGAGACCACATGGCAGAGCGAGAAGCGCGTACTGCCCTACGAAACGCGGCTGCTGCTGTCCCTGACCAACGCTGTCGGTGCGGGCCGGATGCGGCAGGCGGCGCGGGAGCTGGTAAAGGCATATATCCACGGCGTGGAGAGCGCCGCGCTGGACGACGTGTTCGAGCTGCTGGCATGGAATCAGGGCATCGGCTTTTTCAGCAGCGAGATCGGCCCCTCGGCGCTGTTTCAGGCGTACAAGCTCATTAAAAACGGTGAGAAGCAGGGCAAGTCCCGGGAGGATATCTGCAGCGCGCTGCGCGAGAAATTCGGGGAGAAGAACCCGGAGATGCAGGTTCTGCATTAAAAGCAGATAACCTTACAAACGGCTGCGCGGCTTTGGGGTTTGGTTCTTTTTCGCAGGGGCTTTCTTCTTGCTGCCCCTGTCTTTTTGCCATAATCGCTTTATTCTCAGCGAATTTAAGATATTTTTCCATTAAATCCCCGTTCTTAACAAAGATTTTAACCCATTCAGTTTATTATGGTAATAAAATGCAGCGTGTCTGTCCCACCAACGCCGCCCTCTTCCGCTGCGGCCGTGGAGACAGTAAAAATAAACAGTCCTTGCGGCAGAAACGCCGCAGAAGAACGACGACAAAGATCAAGGAGGAACGAACATGAACACGAAGAAACTAATGACATTGCTGTTGGCAGTCGTGATGGTGCTCTCTCTGGCCGCCTGCGGCGCAAAGGGCGGCGAGCACATGGACAGCATGGATAACGAGCCGAAGAACGCCGAGGAGGCGACCGCCATGCACAAGGAGCTGACAGCGCAGGAGGCTGCTATTCTGGCGGAGAACACAGCACTTTGGGAAAAGGTCTTTATGGCAGCGGACAAGGGTAAGATCATGATGGAGGACGGCAAAAACTACGGCGACTTCCTGCTGGAAACCATCGACGCCGCCAAGGATCAGTTTTCGGCAGACGAGCTGAAGCTGCTTCAGGGCGAGGCGGAGAAGATTCGCGACATCGGAAACAAGCTGGCCGCACTGGAGGAAAAGTATCCCGAGATCGTGCAAAAATCTCTGGACAGCGATATGAATATGCCGACGGACAAGGATATGGACACGATGCCCGACAGCGGCAGCAAGGACAATAAAACCGACGACGGCAACACTGGCAATAAGACCGATAGCGGCAGCACAGGCAACACCCCCGACAATGGCGGTACGGGCAACAAGACTGATAGTGGCAGCACGGGCAACAAGACTGATAGTGGCAGCACGGGCAACAAGACTGACGACAGCAGCCTGCCGAAGTTCCCTTCCTTTGAGGGCAAGGATCTAGACGGGAATACGGTAAAGAGCAGCGATCTGTTCTCCGGCAAGGCCGTCACCGTGGTGAACTTCTGGTTCACCACCTGCGGTCCCTGTGTGGGCGAGTTGGGCGATCTGGACGCGCTGAACAAGGAGCTTTCCGGCAAGGGCGGTGCGCTGATCGGCATCAACGCCTTTACGCTGGACGGCGACGAGGCGGCTATCTCTGAAGCCAAGGATGTGCTGACCCAGAGCAGTGCTACCTATCAGAACGTATACTTCGATTCCGGCAGCGAGGCGGGCAAGTTCGTGGAGAGCATCTACGCCTATCCCACCACCTACGTGGTCAACCGCAGCGGCCGCATCGTGGGCGATCCCATTGTGGGGGCTATCACCAGCAAGGCGCAGGCCGATGCACTGCAAGCCCAGATCGACAAGGCACTGGCAGCCGATATGGGCTGATCCAATATCTTCAAAGGGAGGCTATTATGAAGAAAAAGAACTGTAAGCTGACGAGCATTCTGCGCGCCATTGCCCTGCCTCTGGTGGGTAGTGCCGGAGGGTGGCTGTACTACCGCTATGTGGGCTGCGCCACCGGCACCTGCGCCGTTACGTCCAGCCCGTGGCTCTCCACCGGCTTCGGCTGCGTCCTTGGGTCGCTGCTGTATACCGTCCTGCGGCCCGGTCGCGGCAAGAGACAGGACTGCGACAGGGCGGAGTGAGCCCTGATTCCACTGAAGGAGGAAACACGATGTATCGAAGTGTATTGGCACTGCTTTTCGCCGCAGTGCTGCTGCTCAGCGGCTGCGCCGCCGGGCGGCAGACTGTGCCGAAGGAAAAGAGCGGACAGGAAACAAACATGGACGGCCCGGCTTTTGAC
>OQWA01000282.1_pt1 | contig 14506 bp, 13 predicted proteins | sample 1691581 | NCBI WGS metagenome assembly OQWA01 (sample SAMN03418264, study PRJEB22391) | human gut metagenome | biome: human-gut; feature: organic feature; material: feces | host: Homo sapiens | place: Tanzania | collected 2013-01
CGTCAGATTCACCTTGTATACAACGGAGGGGGCGGTGGTGATCAGATCCAGATTGTATTCCCGTTCCAGCCGCTCCTGGATGATCTCCATGTGCAGCATGCCCAGAAAGCCGCAGCGGAAGCCGAAGCCCAGCGCCACGGAGCTTTCCGGCTCGAAGGTCAGGCTGGCGTCGTTGAGCTGGAGCTTTTCCAGCGCGTCGCGCAGGTCGGGGTACTTGCTGCCGTCCTCGGTGTAAATGCCGCAGTAGACCATCGAGCGCACCTTGCGGTAGCCGGGCAGCGGCTCCTTGCAGGGGTTGTCCGCATCCGTCACGGTATCGCCGACAGCCGTATCCTTGACATTCTTGATAGACGCGGTAATATAGCCAACCATGCCCGCCGAAAGCTCGTCACAGGGGATAAACTGTCCCGCTCCGAAGTAGCCGACCTCGACAACCTCCTCCTTCGCCCCGGTCGCCATCATCTGAATCGTCGTGCCGCGCCTTACCGTACCCTCCATCACACGGCAGAAGATTATGACGCCCCTGTAGGAATCGTACACCGAGTCAAAGATCAGCGCCTGCAACGGTGCCGCCGGGTCTCCCTTCGGCGCAGGAATCTTTTTTACAACCTGCTCCAGAACCTCCTCGATGCCGACGCCGTTCTTCGCAGAAATCAGGGGAGCGTCCTCCGCCTCAATACCGATGACGTCCTCGATCTCCTCCTTTACCCGTTCGGGATCCGCGCTCGGAAGATCGATCTTATTAATGACCGGGAAAACATCCAGATTGTGGTCGAGGGCAAGATAGACGTTTGCAAGCGTCTGCGCCTCGATTCCCTGCGCTGCGTCCACGACAAGGATCGCACCGTCGCACGCCGCAAGGGAACGGCTCACTTCATAATTAAAGTCCACATGTCCGGGGGTATCGATCAGATTGAAAATATATTCCTCTCCGTCCTCCGCCTTGTACACCGTGCGCACCGCCTGCGCTTTGATCGTGATTCCCCGCTCGCGCTCCAGCTCCATATTGTCCAGAACCTGATCCTGCATCTCCCGCTTCGTCAGAAGACCCGTCTTCTCGATAATGCGGTCTGCCAGCGTTGATTTGCCGTGATCTATATGCGCCACAATACAGAAATTGCGGATTTTACTTTGATCCATTACTGCCATTTGTACTTCCTCACTTCTCGCTTTACTTTCAAACCTATATCCTCAGAATTGTAGCATACGGAAACATTCATTGTCTAGTAAAACGTCGCGCCCGCCGCGAAAAACCAGCGCCCTGTTACTGTTCACAGTAACGCGCCCCGCCTACTCGCTCCCCGAGAGCACCATATCGAGGATATGTGCCAGCGGATCGCAGGCGTTCATCGCCTCCTCGACCGTATTATTCTGCGCACCCAGCTCCACAAGCAGATATTTGTCCCGCAGATGCATGTTGTAGCGATAGCCCTTCAGGTAGATCTTCCGGGTCAGACCGGGGTAATACTCCGCCGCCTTCAGCTGCATCTGGAAGGAAAACGCAAGATTATCCTGCAGATTTTCATTGTAGAGATAGGCAATGTTTCCGGTCTTTTTTGTTCTGGACAATCCGTTAAAGAACATAAACCGCGCCGTCGGTCTCCCGTCGAGATCCATGACCAGTCTGGTCTCCTCCGCCATCTCGTCCCGGTGCAGATCGATCACGACCTGTATGGACGGATTCTCCTTAAGCAGCTTTTCGATCTCCGGCAATGCCTTGGAATACGCCTCGTTTCTGACCGTATCGTACTCCGCTGTATGGTGAAGAACCTCATAACCATATGTATTTGTCAGAATCTCTGTCAGGTACTCACCGACACCGACGATCGAGGTAGAAGGATCTCCCGGCACGGAATCGGCGAAGGTCTCCCTCGAATGGGTATGGTAGATCAATATCTGCGGCCCCGGACTCTCCTTATCGATCTGCATTTCTTTTCCGAGGAGCTTTTCAACATCCAGCTGGCTGCTTCCCACGGTGGTGTTGGAATCGACAGTATAAAACTGTTTCAACAGCGTCTCATAATCCTTCAACGCCTCCCTGTCGATCTGTGCCTGCTGCAAATGTGGCAGAAACGGTATACTGACCGTTGTCCCGCTCGGTTCCGCCCATGCTGTTCCCTCCGGTATCCCTGGTTCCGCCGCACCTTCCTGCATGCCCTGTCCGGTTCCCGCTGTTCCTTCCTGTGGTTCCTGCCCGGCTCCCGCTGTTTCTCCCTGTGTACTCTCCGTGAGGAGCTCTCCTTCCGCCTCGGCAAGAAGAATTTCCCGCATGGAAACCTCTCCGGTTCCGTATTCCTCCGCCCCATCCAACAGATAACCGTAGAGCGGAAGAAAGCTTTCCATCTGCCCTTCAATGATCCAGCGGAGACCGCCCTTCTCAGTGCCTCCCGTCAGAGCACATGGCATGAACATATTGTAGAGAGCCTTCTTTGCCGCCGAGGCAAGCTCTCTTTTCATATTCTCCCCGAAAGCACTTCCTTTCACGGTCTGCTGCTCTGCCGCACGGCCCGTCTGGCTGTCGGCGCTTTTGTCCGGCTGCTCTGTTTTTCCACCGGTCAACATGCGAAATGCCAGAAGGAATGCCACCGCCGCGACAGCGAGGACAACGCGCGGCTGCCTCGCGGTATTGCTCTTTTTTGTCACCGGGCACTTCCTCCCGACATGTCTCTTCGTACCAATATATGCCCTCCGCTGCCCGGCTATTCAACCGCATTTCTGTCCGCTTCCTCCGGCGGTTCTCTCAGCTCATGCGCATCTCCATGGCGATGTTGATTCCCTCGGAAACCGTGAAGCTGATCCTCTTGATGACAGCGTCGATGTCTTTTCCTGTCATATACATGTTGTTCAGCTCGGGAAAAGGCGGCTGCTGTCTGCTCATATACTTCACCGCATCCACATTCTCCTCCCCCTCAAGCAGCTTCTCCATGGCGTCCATGACAATTGTCGCCGAATCGACGACCGTGGGAATGCCGATCGCAATCACCGGTACTCCCAGACTCTCCTTTGTCAGGGCATTTCTGTGATTGCCGACACCCGAGCCGGGCTGTATGCCGGTGTTTGTAATCTGGATGGTCCGGTTCAGGCGCTTCGTGCTTCTCGCTGCCAGTGCATCCACGACAATGAGAATGTCCGGCTTTGTCTCGCTGACAACTCCCTTTACGATCTCCGCGGTCTCCATTCCCGTCTTTGCCATCACTCCCGGCTCCAATGCGCTCAGCAGGGGCATCCGGTTACAGCTGTACGCCGCCTTACCGTACTCCCGGACAATGTGCCTCGTGATATAAAGGTTATCCACGGTCTGCGGCCCCAGTGCGTCAGCCGTAACCTCCCTGTTGCCCAGTCCTACCACGAGAATATTCTGCTCCTCTTCCTCCTCCGGAAGCAATTTTAAAAGCTCCTCCGCAAGACACTTTGAAATTTCCCTGTGATAATCCTCGTCCGGTTCCACCATCGCCGGTGCCTCCATGGTGACATAGATTCCCATCGGCTTTCCCATCGTTTTTGCCGCGTTCCTGGTGTCAATCGTCACCTTTGTCACCCTGACGTCCTCTGTCTCCCGATAATATTCCTCCACAGACACTCCCCGGAGCTCGCTCTCCGCTTCCCCGATGCTTTCCCTCGCTTCCAGAGCCAGATCCGTTCTCACTTGAAAATTACCCATCACTTTTATCCCCATTTCTGCGCACGTCCTTTGCGCATAGCGAGTTTGTGTCAGGTGTGCGCAGACACAAATCTCGTGATTGAAAAATGCAATTACTTTTTAAGCTAGTTTTTGCAAAAAAACGCAGATTATGTATTGACAAATTTTCTATTATTTACTAAACTACAGTAGTATGTTTGCGTTAGTCCTCCGTGTCTGGCTAAGGCGAAACAACTTAAATTAAAATATTTCATTGTATACAAATTGGAGGTGTACGACTTGGCTAACATTAAATCCGCAAAGAAGAGAATTCTGGTAACCCGCACAAGAACTGATAGAAACAAGGCAATCAGATCCAGCGTTAAGACCGCTATCAAGAAGGTTTTCGCTGCTGTTGAGTCTGGTGACAAGGCTGCTGCACAGGCAGAGCTTACCGCTGCTACGAAGGTCATTGAGATGGCTGGAAGCAAGGGTGTTTACCACAAGAACAACGTTGCCCACAAGGTTTCCCGTATCAGCAAGGCTGTAAACGGAATGGCTTAAGTTCTTAAATTGCTCATATAGTAAAGATAAAAGTACCCATACCGTCATGTGGGTACTTTTTTGTTGCGCTTTCTGAACCGCTCTTAGACCTGTTCATCCCGATTATGCCCCTTTTCGGGTCGCTGTGCTTGAATCGCGGCTTGCCGTACATGCGTTTTCCCGCCATTCCCCATTTCCGCAGGTACATATCCGCTTGCCTTACCTGTGTTTCCGCGCCATCCTCAATTTCCGCAGGTACATATCCGCTTGCCTTACATGCGCTTTTCCGCCATCCTCAATTTCCGCAGGCACAATTCCTCTTGCTGTACATGCACTTTTCCGCCATCCTCAATTTCCGCAGGCACAAAATACCCGCCCACTCAAAATCAGTGGACGGGTATAACCATCAATATCATTTTAAGCACTTTCAGATTCATAAATCTCCGCGTTCGTTAAGTCTCTGCAGGCTCAGCGCCGCCTTCTCCGGCATCAATGTCTGTGTCCTCCGCCGCCATGGCTCGCACCGCTGTGGCTGACATGATGTCCGCCACCTCCGGAGCTTCCGCCGCTGCTGCCGCTGCTGGTCTCGATGCGTCTCTTCACGACATTCTTTCTGATGAACTGGTCGCCCTGATTCTTAATGCTGGGTCTTCCGCCTGCCACATAGGCATTGACTGCAACGGTCTTCTTCGCCTTGTTCTTAGAAAGATGGCTCGCCGCATAAATTGCAGCTACAACTGCCGAAACGACTGCCGCGATGAAGAAATAGCCTGCTCCCGGCATCGAGCTTCCGCCCTCCAGATGATAGCATACCTCGTCGATATAGTTCAGATATGCCAGATAGGGATTGTCGTCATAATACTTATCTACCGCATACAGAACATTCTCCACATCCTGCGTTCCGAGGCTGTCCTCAACCTTACCGCTTGTAGAGAGCCATTCACCTCTCTGTCCCTCATACCGGTTATCGATAAGGATCGAGCCATCACCCTCAAAATTCTTATTAAAGCCGTAACCGGCTGTATCCCAGAAGCTGTCTGCGATGTCTGTCATATTGTGCTGCCAGTCTGTAGAGTCGCAGCCGTACTCTATCGCAAGATCGCCTTCCACCGGCTCGCTGAATGTCATGATGACGAAGTCCGCCTGATACTCCTGCTCCTTCTTGGCAATGTAGTCACGCAGCTTCTGCTCCTCGCTGTCCGTCAGGACATCCGCATAGTCATAGACACGCTCTGTCGGTGCCGTAGTATTCATACGCACAACCGGCTCTCTCATGGAATAGCGGATTCCCATCACAATTGTCAGCACAAGTAAAATTCCTACAATTACAAACCATATGCGGAAGTAGTGTAAATACTGCTTTCCCGCCTCTTTTTTCAAATTGTCACTCATTGTCTCTCGCCCTCCCTATAACCACGCTATCAGCATCGGCACCATGACCAGAATTGCTGTGATGCAGCCAAAAAGGGTTCCTGTATATGCCCATACTTTTTTCTTTGATATCGGCGCTTCACCGATAATTTTTCCCGACTGACCGTTGACATAGAAGGGATATTCTTTTCCGGCATAGGTATAATCATACTTCCAGACAGGCAGAAGACCATATGTAACGCTGGTGTCCTCAACGCGGACATCCTGACTGATCGTGCGGACAGTGCTGTAGCCTGAATAGCTCTCTTTCAGCATTGCCGTCGCATCGTCGTTCATCTTCTTATGCGCACGCGGCTCCGTCACCTCGGATGCCATGTTGTACTTCTCGCCGTAGAAGCCGGACATATACCTCGGATCAAACTCCGTCATCTGGCTGTAGTTGTACGGCTCCATCAGATCCATCACATCATCCGGCATTGCCTCGGAGGCATCCGCAGGAATCTTGTCAAAGCTGATGTCCATATCTCTGTCAACAGCGTAAAAGGAAGTCTCTGTGTACTCGGTATTGCCGCTCGTCCACGTCTTCACCTTTGTTCCTTCCCCGTGGAAGGTGCAGTGCGTCTTGTAATCATAGAACCAGTACGGCACATAATAGCCCTGCATGCCGTTCAGCCGCACTTCGGACAGGAAGTCTGTGGGTGCGAAGAGATTCTTCTTAAACTTTTCCCTGATCGACTTCTTACAGCTCTCCTTGCCGAGCTGGAACGGAAGAATCAGCTTCGGCGCATATTCTCCCTGAACACGCTCATTCAGGATCAGATAGCTGTCACAGTAGGGACACTGTGTCGCCGATGTATGCTTTTCTACCGGAACCTCGCCTCCGCAGTTCGGGCAGACAGCCATTTCCGGAGATGTACCGTTGTCGAGTTCTTCACTCTTTTCGCTTTCGCAGAACGGGCAGTACATGGTATGCTTCTCCGGGCTGTATACCACGTTGCCTCCACAATTTTTACACTTGAAATACATACCTACATTCCTCTCTTGTAAGGTTATTCTGTCACACCTGCTTTTAGAATAACATATTTTTCCGATATATGCCATATGAAATTACAACAGATGTCACAAAGATTCTAACAGTCCTGAAGCAGGACGTCGGAACCGCTGTCAAAATTTCTGCGCAATGCCCGAAAGTCTCCGGGCATAGGAAAAGCCCTGCACCGGCTTTCCGGCATCAGGACTTTTCCTTGGATTCTCTCAATCTCACAACAATTATTTGTAGCAAACAATCTTTCCGAAGTCAGCCTTCAGAGATGCGCCGCCAACCAGTCCGCCGTCGATGTCAGGCTGTGCGAAAAGCTCTGCCGCGTTGCCCGCATTGACTGATCCGCCGTACTGGATACGCACTGCATCTGCGGTTGCCGCATCGTACATCTCATTGATGCAGTCACGGATTCCCTTACATACTTCCTGCGCCTGCTCGGTGGTTGCTGTCTTACCTGTGCCGATTGCCCAGATAGGCTCATATGCAATCACAAGCTCCTTCACCTGATCGGCAGTTACTCCGACCAGATCGGACTTGATCTGCAGACGGATCCAATCCATCGTCACACCTGTCTCTCTCTGCTCCAGAGTCTCTCCACAGCAGAGGATAGGGGTAAGTCCTGCTTCAAATGCCTTCTTGACCTTCTTGTTCAGAAGAGCATCGTCCTCCTTGAAGTAATCTCTTCTCTCGGAATGTCCGATGATGACATACTTTACGCCGGCATCCTTCAGCATAGCCGCTGAAATTTCACCGGTATATGCACCCTTCTCCTCGAAATACATGTTCTCGGCGCCAACCTCAACGTTGGTTCCCTTTACTGCCTCAACGACCGGAACAATGTCAATCGCAGGTACGCAGTATACAACATCAGCGTCATCTGTCTTCACAAGCTCCTTCAGTTCTGCACAGAGCTTTACAGCCTCGCTGGGAGTCATGTTCATCTTCCAGTTTCCGGCAATAATCTTCTTTCTTGCCATGATAGTCTCCTCATTTCCGTGTATAATATTTATAATTCATTACTTGTCGTCCGCTGCATCTACGCCGGGAAGTACCTTGCCCTCAAGGAACTCAAGGGATGCGCCGCCGCCGGTGGAGATGTGGGTCATCTTATCGCCAAAGCCAAGCTGGTTTACAGCTGCTGCGGAATCTCCGCCGCCGATGATCGTGGTTGCATCGGTCTCAGCCAGAGCCTTTGCTACAGCGATGGTTCCTGCTGCCAGCGTAGGATTCTCAAATACACCCATAGGTCCGTTCCATACAACGGTCTTTGCGCTCTTTACAGCATCTGCATACAGAGCAGATGTCTTAGGTCCGATGTCACAGCCCTCTCTGTCTGCGGGCATCTTATCGGAATCATAAACCTCTACCTCTACAGGTGCATCGATAGGATTCGGGAAGTCGGTAATGGTTACCGCGTCAACGGGAAGCAGCAGCTTCTTGCCGAGCTTCTCAGCCTTCTCCATCATTTCCTTACAGTATTCGATCTTCTCGTCATCAACCAGAGACTTACCGATCTCATAGCCCTTTGCCTTTAAGAAGGTATATGCCATACCACCACCGATAATCAGGGTATCGCACTTCTCAAGCAGGTTGGAGATAACGTTCAGCTTATCAGCTACCTTTGCGCCGCCGAGGATTGCAACGAAAGGTCTTACCGGATTCTCTACCGCATTGCCGAGGAAGTTGATCTCCTTCTGCATCAGATAGCCGACAACATTCTCGCCGCCCTTAGCGGTGATGAACTTCGTCACGCCTGCTACGGAAGCATGTGCTCTGTGGGAGGAACCAAACGCATCACATACATACAGATCAGCAAGATCAGCAAGCTCCTTGGAGAACTGCTCGCCGTTCTTTGTCTCCTCTGTGCCGCGGAAACGGGTATTCTGGAGCAGAACAACGTCTCCCTCTTTCATATTCTCTACAGCCTTGGTTGCATCGGGTCCGGTTACATTGTAATCAGCGACAAATACAACTTCCTTGCCGAGCTTCTCAGACAGTCTCTTTGCAACAGGTGCAAGGGACTCCTTCTCGTTGGGGCCTTCCTTTACCTTGCCGAGATGGGAGCAAAGGATTACCTTTCCGCCATCGTTAATCAGCTTCTGGATTGTGGGAAGTGCTGCCACGATTCTTGTATCATCTGTGATCTCGCCATTCTTCAGGGGTACATTGAAGTCACATCTTACCAGAACTCTCTTGCCCTTTGCGTTGATGTCATCAACGGATTTCTTGTTCAGTCCCATTTTGTCAAACCTCCATAATTGAATTCAAATCTAACAGTGATAAACAAACAAGGGGCCCGGTCCTAAAGACCGGACCCCTATAGTCCATAGGTGCAGCGGCTTACTGAAGCTCGCTGAAGTACTTGATGGTACGAACCATCTGGGAAGTATAGCTGTTCTCGTTGTCATACCAGGAAACAACCTGTACCAGAGAGTTGCCGTCTTCCATCTTGGAAACCATGGTCTGGGTTGCATCGAAGATAGAACCGTAGGTGCTTCCAACGATGTCGGAAGATACGATCTCGTCCTCGTTGTAGTCGAAGGACTCTGTCTTAGCAGCCTTCATTGCAGCGTTGATGCCTTCCTTGGTAACCTCGCCCTTAACAACAGCTACCAGAATTGTGGTGGAGCCTGTAGGGGTAGGTACACGCTGTGCGGAGCCGATCAGCTTGCCGTTCAGCTCAGGGATAACAAGGCCGATTGCCTTTGCAGCGCCGGTAGAGTTGGGAACGATGTTGCAAGCGCCTGCACGGCTTCTTCTCAGATCGCCCTTTCTCTGAGGTCCGTCAAGGATCATCTGATCGCCTGTGTAAGCATGTACAGTTGTCATGATACCGCTCTGGATAGGAGCGAAATCGTTCAGAGCCTTTGCCATAGGTGCAAGGCAGTTTGTTGTACAGGAAGCTGCAGAGATAACGGTATCTTCGGGCTTCAGTGTGTTGTGGTTTACATTGTATACGATGGTAGGCAGATCGTTTCCTGCAGGAGCAGAGATAACAACCTTACGAGCACCAGCGGTGATGTGTGCGGAAGCCTTCTCCTTAGAGGTGTAGAATCCGGTACACTCCAGAACTACGTCAACCTTCAGCTCGCCCCAAGGAAGCTTGGATGCGTCTGCTTCCTTGTAGATGGTGATGGTCTTGCCGTTTACGGTAATGTTATCCTCGCCTGCTACTACGGAATCAGCATACTTGTACTTACCCTGAGAGGAGTCATACTTTAACAGATGTGCCAGCATCTTGGGGCTGGTCAGATCGTTAATAGCTACAACTTCATATCCCTCTGCATCAAACATCTGTCTGAATGCCAGACGACCGATACGGCCGAAACCATTAATTGCTACTCTTACTGCCATTTTAGTTTCCTCCTAAAATATATTATTATATCATTTCGACCTCTGCGGCATCTGCTTGTCCAAGCCGCCCACAGATTGTCAAAATTTTATCAGCAAAGCTATTTTACCTAATTTCACCTCATAATTCAAGATGTAAATGAAAAATATTTGTTTTTCCCAAAAAATCTTGTTTTCAACTTCTTATTCCCTTTTCAACGATTTTGTTTTATACTAAAGGACAAACAATAAAAAAGCAAACTGTACCGGGACAAAATTTTTGCTCCACAGATGAGGATCGCTGCCATGAAATATATTTGCCCAATGATTCTGTATACCTGCTGTATTCTGGCATTTTATTTTGCTCTTCATATTATATGTTCCCATTCAAGACGGGATTATTCCCACCGGCTGCTCGCCTATATGTGTATCGGCAGCGGAGTCTGGAGTCTCGGCTTTGCCGCAATGAGCCTCCAAAGCTCTCCGGAGATCGCCTATTACTGCCGTGCCTTCGGCCTGATCGGAACCTTTCTGTATCTGATATCGGTACAGTTTCTGATCTGCTACATCTCACAGATAAGGAAGTCCCTCGCCGTTCTCCTCAACGGCTTCTCTCTGCTCGGGATTCCTGTCTGTCTGCTGATTATCGATAAGAGACAGTCTGTCTACTTTCCGGGTCCCCTCGGCATGACCTATTCCTTTATGCCCGGCTTTGCCAACAATGCCTACACCGCGTACAGCGTTATCTTTGCCGTCGTCTGCCTGAGCGTCAGCATCCATATGATCCGCTCCTCCGCGTCCAGACGTCTGCGCTTTTTCGGCAAATGCTTTCTCATGATGATATTGTTCATGATGGTCGGCACGATTCTGGACACACTGCTTCCTTTTCTCGGCACCCCCGCCATCCCGGGCAGCACAATGACCCAGTTCTGGGGCTTATTGCTCCTTTACATCGCCGTGCGCGTGAATGACCGCACAAAGATCAGCGTTGAAAATATCTCCAGCTTCATCTATTCCTCGATCTCCACCCCCGTTCTGGTGTTTGATCCCGGATTCCGGCTGCAGCTTGCCAACGATGCGGCAACAGCATTCCTCGACATCCCTCCTGCCCTGCTCTCCCAGCAGAATATCTCTATCTCACAGCTTTTTCAGGTGGAGCAGCCCTCCGTATTTGCGTTTCCGGGAAACAGTACCAGTCTGGACTCCCTCTCGCTGCGCAACAATATTTACTGCAATCTGGCAATCAGCCGGATCACGGACCGCTACCGGGATGTCATCGGCTATGTCATTGTCATCACCGATCTGTCGGAGCGTCTTAAGACGATGCAAAAGCTGGAGGAGGCAAAGCTCGCCGCCGAGTCTGCGAACCGCTCCAAGAGCTCCTTCCTCGCCAGCATGTCACATGAGATCCGCACGCCGATGAATGCCATTCTCGGCTTTTCGGAACTGCTGTTAAAGATGGACATTGATGCCAAGGTGCGGGAATACGTCGCGGACATCCGCATCTCCTGCCAGAATCTCCTTGCAGTCATCAATGATATTCTCGACCTCTCCAAGCTCGACTCCGGCAAGATGGAGCTGAACTGTGCAAACTTCTATCTCCGCCCGCTGCTGCAGGATGCCTTCCACATCATCGACATTCAGGCGCGGAAGAAGGGCTTACAGTTCCTGATGGAGATCGACCCCGAGGCTCCGCAGGAGCTTTACGGCGACAAGACCAGACTGCGCAGCATCCTCATCAACATTCTGGGCAATGCCGTCAAATACACTCCCTCCGGTCACATTTCCTTCACGGTAAAGGTTCTGGAGAAAACGGAGAACAGCGCGAAAATACAGTACATTATATCCGACACCGGAATCGGACTGACCGAGGAGTCCAAAGCACACCTCTTCGAGACCTTCGAGCGCTTTGACCACGAGAAAAACAGCGGCATCGAGGGCACGGGACTCGGACTTGCCATTGTCAACGGCTATGTCCGGCTCATGGACGGCAAAATCGATGTGGACAGCGTCTACGGCGAAGGCTCCACCTTCACCGTCACACTCAGCCACCGGGTGATCGACAGCACGCCCCTCGAGGCGCTCGATGTCTCCGCTCAGGACGCAAGCTCCTTAAACACCGCGGAGCTCCGCTTCTGCCACGGCGATGTTCTTGTCACAGATGACAACCAGATCAATCTCAAGGTCATCCGGGGTACTCTGGAATATTACGGGTTGAAGGTGGACACTGCATCCAGCGGTCAGGACGCCATCGAACTCTGCCGCGGCAAAAACTACGATCTCGTGTTCATGGATCAGATGATGCCCGGCATGGACGGCATAGAGGCCATGCGGAAAATCCGCGCTCTCTCCGCTCACTACCGCGCAGGCGGCGACGGCAGGATCATTGTGCTGACGGCGAACGCCATCACCGGCATGCGGAAGGAGCTGATGGATAAGGGCTTCGACGAATATCTCGGAAAGCCTGTAAACTTCCACGAGCTGGAACGCGTGCTCTTACAGTTCCTGACCACCTCCGAGGAGCCGCCCACTCCCGAGAACGCTCCGGAAACAGCCTCCTCCCTGCGTGATCTGCTGCCGGAGATTGACACGGAAAAGGGCATTCTGCAATGCGGCGGGGATGAAGGTCTGTACCTGAATATCCTGCATCTTCTGCGCGATTCTGCGGACGAGCAGCTCTCGTACCTGAGAGAGCTGCTGCGCACTCAGGATTATGAAAACTACATCATACATGCCCACTCCCTCAAAGGACAGCTTCTGAATATCGGCTACACCGAACTGTCGGCGGCTGCAAGGGAGCTGGAATACGCTGCCAGGGAAAAACGCTACGAGGAGCTTTCCGGGCTGACGGAAGCCTTTGTCAGCCGCTATCTGGTCCTCTCCGGGCAGCTGGACAACGCATTTGCGAACTTAAATTAAAGGAGGAATCTTATGCCTATCACAGCAGACTGCCACTTACATTCATCCCACTCCGGTGATTCCGACACTCCCATGGAGAACATGGTTCTCGAAGGGATCTCCAGAGGACTTACCACTATGTGCTTTACTGAGCACATGGACATTGACTATCCGGATTCTCCGGACGAGCCGGGAAGCATATTCCTTCTGAATGCGGACTCCTATCTCTATGAGCTCGCCTGCCTGAAGGAGAAATATCAGGACAAGATCCGTCTCCTCTTCGGTCTCGAGCTCGGGCTTCAGCCGGAAATTATAAGAAAAAACGCGGTATTTGCGAAATCCTATGAATTCGACTTCATCATCGGCTCCACCCACATCTGCAAAGGAATGGACCCTTATTATCCGGCATTTTTTGAGGGGCGTGACGAGACTTCTGCATTCCGGGAATACTTTGAGGAGGAGCTTGCAAATATCCGGAAATTTTCTAATTTCGACGTCTGCGGGCATCTGGATTATGTTGTGCGCTATGGTTCGTCACAGGACAAAAGCTACAATTTTGAAGCCTATAGGGATGTCATTGATGAGATTCTGAAGGTTCTGATCGACAAAGAAAAGGGACTGGAATTGAATACCGGAGGAATCAAATGCGGGATGAAGGACTTCCATCCCTGCATGGACATTCTGAAAAGATACAGGGAGCTCGGCGGCGAGATCGTCACCATAGGCAGTGACTCCCACGACGCAGCCCACATTGCAGAGCATTTTGACCGCGCCGCAGAAGTCTTACAGGCCTGTGGCTTCCGCTATTACACCATATTTGAGAAACGGCTTCCCGAGTTTATCCGCTTATAAGCTATTCGCACAGCACAACGACCTGTCTGGGCGTCGTCTGGGCAGGAATGCTGCGTGTTGAATTCTCATAGACCACAACAAGATTGTGATTCGCGGGACTTCCCTGAAAATACTGGTTGTTCGTCGTGCGCACATCCACGGAGCCATCCATGTTCAGCTGTAACGTCTGATCCTCATTGACCAGCGAAGTATTGTAATATCCGACATTGATCATCCGGTCGGACATATTCTGCGCGGCAACCACTGCATTGTACTGGGGCGGGTAGATCAGCGGCATCGGCGCATCGGCGGCATACCAGAATGTGCACATCATTCCGACTGACAGCGTCTGAAAATCCACAACATAGGTGGACGGTGTCATAATGAAATTGACGGTATTGCCGTCCGTATCCTCTATTGTCACAAAGATCATACAGCCGTTGGCTCTGCGGTTCCCGATTCTCGTCGGCACCATGTCCACGATCGTTCCCGTGACAGAACCGAAACAGTTTCTTCTAAGCGGTATTCTTCCACTGAAATTGAAATCCATAGCGTTACTCCTCACTGATATTCTTATGCAGACGATCTGCAATCCTCTACCTCAGTATATGTTTTCCCGGTGAAATGGTTACACAATCGTTCCCCCGCCAAGGACATACTCCCCATCATAGAACACCGCCGCCTGTCCCGGTGTCACGGCGCGCGCGTTCCTGTCAAAGGTACACTGCACCCTGCCGTCCGGGAGCTTCTCCAACAGGCAGTCCTCTCCGCCGTGGTTATACCGTATTTTCGTCTTTGCACGAACCGGACCGGAAATATCTGTCCACGGACAACTGTCTGCGCCATCAGATTACCTGAGACGAAAAGCATAA
>OQWA01000284.1_pt1 | contig 14466 bp, 9 predicted proteins | sample 1691581 | NCBI WGS metagenome assembly OQWA01 (sample SAMN03418264, study PRJEB22391) | human gut metagenome | biome: human-gut; feature: organic feature; material: feces | host: Homo sapiens | place: Tanzania | collected 2013-01
GATTTAAGTGATCTCAGCAGCACAGGCAGCCCGCGCTGTTCAAGAACGCACGCTTCCCCGCCGTGCAATTCCGTCAACTCAACAAGCGGCATGCAGTTGCCTGTCTCCGTGACGGCTGTTATCGTGCTTTTATTTTCGCGCTCGATATTGTGCAGAGATATGCCCTCCGCCAGCAAAAGATTAACCATTTTTTCCGGGCGCATGCACCTCATCCTTATTTTAACATATCCCCGAGTAAATTTCCACAAAAACATATATCTGTTCGCCGCTCCGATTTCCTTCTATTTTTCTTTGCAGAATGATGTATTCGAATCAGTTTCCGTGCCCGCCGACCGCGGTCTTCAGCGTGAGCTTTCATATTCGACCGCAGCTATTTCGCCCGTGCATACAACGGTCTGCTTATCCGCGCAGCAGATTCTGAGTTCGGTTCCGGCAATGCTCAGTATTCCGAGTGCGGTATGCAGCCGAACCTTTGAATCCGAAAATTCCAGCACGCCGCGGTGATTCTCTATTTCCGCAGTATTTCTTCCGAATATGCGTATGCACGGCACGTTGTCAAGCGTACCCTCCGGCAGGTCAAGCTTCGTCAGCAAAGCACCCGTTGCCTTGCTCATGCGATATTTTTTGCATTCTGTTTCGTTTCTCATGCAATAATAATATGAGCAGACCCGCGCATTATATGTTGTTCTGCATAATTCGGCTGCGCAAAGTAATCATATATCATGCGTGCGCATAACAATTTGGCTTTGCAAAAGGGCTTTGAATTTATTGTTTCCATGAAAACAGCGCTCCCGAATCGACAGCGGATTCAACGCTGTTTTTTATCGAAACCCGTTGCCCCCAAACGGAAAATGTTGTAAAATAGAGCTGCGGTTAGCCCATGCTTACACATCATGCCTTGCATCGGGCAATCCGCAATTATGCTTACAGGAGGTTTTCTTTCTATGATAAAGGAATATTCAATCAGCGGAATGAGCTGCGCCGCCTGCTCCGCCTCGGTTGAACGCGCCGTTCGCCGCATTTCCGGAGTTGACGCTGCAAGTGTCAATCTTTCAACAGAAAAGCTTTTTGTACGAAGTACAAATGACCTTTCCGATGAAATTTTTGCCGCCGTGCAAAAAGTCGGTTTCGGCATTGCTCCGGTCATTTCGGCGAAGAAGCAATCCGCTATCGATGCCGAGCGGCGTCGGCTTGATATCAAAAAAAGGCGCAGCAACCTTATCCTTGCCGCAGTGTTTGCAATTCCGCTCTTTTATATTTCAATGGGGCACATGGTAGGGCTTCCTGTCCCCGCGTTCATCACCGAACCGCGGGCTTTCGCCGTTACGCAGATGATTCTGCTGCTGCCCGTGCTTTTTGCCGGCAGAGCATTCTATGTGCGCGGAATCAAGGCGATATTCGGACTGCACCCGAATATGGATTCGCTTATTGCCGTCGGCACAATTGCATCAATTGCCTATTCCGTTTACTCAACCGTACTGATATTCAAAGGACAGCATCATATGATGCATGAAGGACTGTATTTCGAATCCGCCGGCGTTATCATCACTCTCGTCATGTTGGGCAAATACCTCGAACAGCGTGCAAAATCCCGCACGGGCGATGCCATTGCAAAGCTCATCGGGCTTGCACCGGACACCGCATGTGTTGTTGCAAAAGACGAAAGCGAAAAGCAGGTTGACGTTGATGAGCTTGTTGTGGGCGAGATCATCCGCGTTCGCCCCGGTGAGCGTATCCCCGTTGACGGCGAAATAATCGACGGCACAACAAGTGTCGATGAATCCATGCTCAGCGGCGAAAGCATTCCTGTCGATAAACAGCCCGGGGACGAGGTCATCGGCGGCAGCGTCAATCTCAGCGGCAGTTTCACATACAAAACGCGCCGCGTCGGCGATGATACCGTTCTTTCCGGCATGGTTCGCATGGTTGAGCAGGCGCAGGGCAGTAAAGCTCCCATTGCCGGGCTTGCAGACAAAATCAGCGGCATATTTGTGCCCGCTGTCGGCGCAATTGCACTCATAAGCGCAGCCATTTGGCTGCTTGCAGGGCAAAGTTTCGGCATTGCGCTTAAGATTTTTGTTTCGGTACTTGTTATCGCCTGCCCCTGCGCACTCGGGCTTGCAACTCCGACGGCTATCATGGTCGGCATGGGGCGCGGCGCATCACTCGGCATTTTTATCAAAAACGGTGAAGCTCTTGAACATGCCTGCAAAATTGACACGATTATTCTTGATAAAACAGGCACAATCACAGAGGGGCGCCCGGTTGTTGAAAAAGTTATTCCGCACGGCATTGACGAAAAAGAGTTTCTGCACCTTTTTGCATGCGGTGAGGCCTCCAGCGAACACCCGCTTGCGCGGGCAGTCACGGACTATGCTTCTGAAAAAAGTATTCCGTTCTCCGCACCGAAGGAATTCGAAGCCCTTGCGGGACGCGGTGGGAAAGCGATTGTTGACGGCAAAAGCATTCTTATCGGGAACGAACGACTTTTTTCCGAAACGGAAATCGAATACGATAAAGCCGCACTCGACGAGCTTACTTTGTCCGGCTGCACACCGCTGATGCTTGCCGTTGACGGCATGTACCGTGGAATAATCGGCGTTGCGGATGCAATAAAGCCTTCCTCCGCAAAAGCGGTCCGGACACTTAAAGCACACGGCATCGATGTTTGGCTCGTCACCGGAGACAATGCGCACACGGCCGAAAGCGTTGCAAAGCAAGTCGGCATAGAGCACGTGAAGAGCGGCTGTCTCCCCTCCGACAAAAACGATTGCATTGCAGAACTTCAAAAACAAGGGCATCTTGTTGCAATGGTCGGAGACGGCATAAATGACGCTGCCGCGCTCGCGCTCTCCGACGTCGGCATTGCAATCGGCACCGGCACGGACGTTGCTGCCGCAAGTGCGGATATTGTGCTTGCAAAAGGTGAACTCACCGGAATCAGCGATGCACTTCTGCTCTCCCGCACAACGCTCAGAATCATTAAGGAAAACCTTTTCTGGGCATTCGCTTACAATTGTCTCGGCATTCCCGTTGCGGCGGGTTTGCTGTATGCATTCGGCGGACCGCTGCTTAACCCCATGCTTGCTGCACTTGCAATGAGCCTCAGCTCAGTTACGGTGCTTACAAATGCATTGCGGCTGAAACGGGCGAAACTGAAGTAGTTTTTTCTCCGTTTTCGCCGAATGCGCAGGCAACACAATAATATTGTGTTTTCGGTATAAAATTGGTATAATATGCTTGGAACAAAATCATGGAGGTTACGGCTTGATAAACAAGAGCATTTCAGAGGCCGTTCTTGAGGCTGCACTCAGGACGGGCGGGGATTTTTCTGAACTTTACATGCAGGATACCGAATTCAACACGGTAAAAATGGTTGACGGAGCAGTTGACAATGCAAGCTATGAGCGCAAAGCCGGCGCAGGCGTGCGTGTCCTCAAAGGCACGCGCAGCGCATATGCATACACTGCGAACACAAGCGAAAGTGCTTTAATTGCAGCTGCAAAGGCGGCGGCATCCGCACTTAACGAAGCAAAGGAATTCGAAGCTAAATCCGTCTGCGTTGAACGCATCGGCGGATACGAGCAAAAAATACCTTTTTCAACCATAAAAAATGCAGATAGAATCGCGCTTTTGCGCAGCGGCACAGCAGCAGCAAAGGCCTATTCAAACGAAGTCACTCAGGTTGTTGCGGCGTATATGGATTGCGACCATCGCATTGCGGTCTGCAACAGCGATGGCGTTTATGCCGAGGATCGTCGGCCGCGAACAAGGCTGATGATTCAATCGGTTGCAATGGCAAACGGCGAAGCGCAAACAGGTTATGAAGGCCCCGGGCTTGGAAAAGGATTCGAAGCTTATCAGCAAATTGACCCGGAAACCGTCGGCAAAGATGCTTCACGTATTGCGGTAACAATGCTTCACGCACCCGAATGCCCGGCAGGAATGGTTCCCGTTGTTATCGATGGGGGCTTTGGCGGTGTTATTCTGCATGAAGCTTGCGTGCATGGGCTTGAAGCCACCAGCGTCGGCCGCGGGAATTCTGTTTTCTGCAACAAACTCGGTCAAAAAATCGCAAGCGATATCGTGACGGCGGTTGACGACGGGACGATGCCCGGCGAATGGGGCAGCATGTGCTTTGACGATGAGGGGCATCCCGCTCAGCGCAACGTTCTTATTGAAAACGGAGTCCTCAAGAGCTACCTTGTTGACATACTCGGTTCACGCCTTATGAACCACCCTGTCACCGGCAGCGGCAGGCGACAGGATTATACATATGCTCCCACTTCCCGCATGACCAACACTTTCTTCGCCGAAGGCAATGACGATGAAGAGGCCATGCTTGCAACCATGGGCGACGGTTTGTTCGCCGCAAAGATGGGCGGCGGCTCCGTGAACCCTCTCACCGGTGAATTCAATTTCGCCGTTCTTGAAGGCTACTGGGTTAAAAACGGCAAGATTCTTTGCCCTGTCCGCGGTGCAACGCTCATCGGCAAGGGCGCGGACGTTCTTATGAAAATCGACCGCATCGGCAGAAGGATGTGGATGGGTCAGGGCATGTGCGGCTCATCATCCGGCAGCGTTCCGACAAATGTCGGCCAGCCGCGCATTCGCGTAAGTGAAATCACTGTCGGCGGCAAAGGAGGCGCGCTGTAATGACTTTTGAATCCTTTAAAGAAGCCTGCTTTAAGGCGGCACTTGAAAAAGGCTGTGAAGCCGCTGAAGTTTTTTTCCGTGAAGATGAGTCCTTTTCGGTTAATGTGCTGAATTCCGAAATCAGCAAATACACCTCCGCACACGCTTACGGACTCAATCTGCGTGTCGTTTTCGGCGGCAAAACGGGTTATGCCTACACCGAAGTTTTCGACAACGCCGATGCTCTTGTTGAAAGTGCAATCGACAATGCCCGTGTTATTGAAAGCAATGACGAAAACCCCATGCAGAGCAAATGCGAGTATCCGACAATAAATCAAAAGCAGAACCCTGTTGCGGACATGAGCGAAAGCAAAAAAATCGAGCTTGCATTGAGACTTGAACGCGATACTCTCGATTTTGACGACCGAGTAAACCGTGTTGCTTACTGTGCGGTTGAAACGGGTGTTGAGACCACGCGCATCCATAACACTTACGGACTTTGTGCCGATAAGGAAAACAAATACTCCGTTGCTGTCATTGAACCGATTTTGCGCATCGGTGAAGACGAGCGCGAAAGTTTTGCTTTCAAATTCGGCTCAGGCATGTTGGATTGCGGGGACATTATCAAAGAGAGTGTCGACAATGCACTGATGCAGTTCCATGCTTCCGCCGTTGATTCCGGTGAATATCGTGTCCTTCTGCGCAGCGATGCAGCAACGGATCTGCTTTCCGCTTTTTCGAGCATGTTCTCCGCAGACAGCGTTCAAAAGGGACTTTCCCTGTTGAAAGACAAACTCGGCGAGCGCATAGCAAATCCCTGCATTTCAATCATTGACGATCCGTTCGAGGAGGATAATCCTCGCGCATTCGATGCCGAAGGAACACCTTCCGTAAAAACCGTTGTTGTTGAAGACGGCATACTTAAGAGCTTTCTTCACAATCTTAAAACCGCACGAAAGGCGGGTGTTGCCTCCACCTCCAACGCCGGACGCGCCGGTGTCGCCTCTCCGATCGGAGTTTCTCCCAGCAACTTTTTCATTGCAAAAGGCGAAAAGAGCTATGATACGCTTGTTTCCGAACTTGACAGCGGAATTGTCGTTACCGAACTCGGCGGCCTTCACAGCGGACTCGATCCCGTCAGCGGCGATTTTTCGTTGATTGCAAAAGGACTGCTTGTTGAACAGGGCAGCGTCATCCGTTCCGTTGACCAGATTACCTGTGCCGGCAATTTTCTTTCGCTTATGAATTCCGTTATCGCCGCAGGCAGCGACCTGCGTTTCGGCTTTCCCGGCGGCGGCAGAGTCGGCTCTCCGAGTCTCCTTGTTGAAAAGCTTATGATTTCAGGTAAATAATCGACTCTTTCTTCGACTGTATCAAAATGCCCCGAACCCGCGCAAATGCGGGAACGGGGCTGTTTAAATTGGCGCTATACCAAAGATGGGGTCAAGAGTTGAAGCAAAACTCTCCGAATTGGTGAAGAATACGGCGTAGAAAAACCAAACTCATCAAAGAGGATCGTTATACCTCAACAAGATTATACCGCAAGACTGCCTGGCATGTAAGCCGTGAACGTACTCACCACCGTTTTCCGGCAACGGTTGCATCCCGCTTGTGTCTGATTATGATTTTCATAACGGCTTTTTCGGAAACCGCTTCTGTCTGCATTCGAAGCGGATCACCTGCATTGAAACCATACGCACGATTGTTTTGCCGGTCAGCTCGTTTGAAAAAACAATGAAAATATAGTTGATCGGTCTACCATTCTATTTATGAATATGTTATAATAACAATATCGAACAAAGACAGTTTCTGCCGAAAAAGAGCACAAAATGTTTTGCGATCGCTAAGGAGTATTCTTTATGCGGCAAATCAATTGATGCGGTTGATTCGGCCGCGAGCGCGAGCCTGCGGACTGAAAAGTTTTTTAAATCTCATGCTATGAGGTTTCGACAGGGTAATTTTGTGCCGAATATCGGAAACACGGAAGTATTGCATCGGTGTATTGCATCGGTGTATTGCATCGGTGTGAATGCAGTTCCTGCTCAGCTTAATGTTTCTGCTGTTCGATGTGCCGTGAAACTCGTAACGTGAATCAAAACACCGAGAATATGTACAGATGTGAAATATTTGATGTGGATTTCGCGTTTTTAATGCATTATCTGCGAGGAGGAGGAATTAATGGTGAAGATAAAGATTAAGAGCAACCCGTATCATAAAAAGACGGAATTCAAGACATGGGATGATGCTTTGGATGAGTGGATAAGTATTGATATTAATACATGCCCCAACAGCCCTCTGTTAAAAAAAGACTTTGCGGTTGGTTTCTTCCCGTTTAAGGTCAAACAAATTGTTGATGCAATTATCGGCGCATATTATGCAGGTTCTGAAAAGGTTGAGATTGTGTTCGAGGGGACCGACGACGAATATCATGAGCTTGAATCTGTTTGCAGCGACAATGAATACTCGGACAGAGCGAAACTGAGCAGATCTCCGATATGTCTTGAAAATGCCCGTGATATCCTCCATGACGTTATTGATGTTTTCAAAGAACTCGCTCCCCTTGTTTCCGAAAGCGTTTCAGACAAAAGCAAAATTCAGAGAGAACTTGATAAATTCTCCGATGCATCCAATGACATTATACCAATTTGCGTAATAGGCAATTACAGCTCCGGAAAGTCCACTTTTATTAACGCATTGGTAGGATATGAACTGCTGCCGAGCAGCGACGAACCAACCACGGCTAAGATTTATAAAATTGCGCAATCGGATCAGAGTGACAGAGCAGTGGTAAAATTCGAATTTGACGGCAGGAGTGTGCGAATCCGATTCTCTGCAGAGAGCTATAAATTCCTTACTGACAGTCACGACAATCCGCTGGCAGAAGATTTGAACAGCGTTTTGAGTGAAATTGAGCGTGAGAGCATTCCGTTAAAGCTGCATCGCGTTCTAAGTGTTATAAATGCATATGCCAACCGGACAGGAGGAGAAGAAATTTCTGATCTTATTGAAATTGATGCTCCGTTTGATGATGACGGAAATTGGGACATTAAGAAGAGGTTTGTGATTTTCGACACTCCCGGATCGAACTCCGCATCAAACCTGAATCATTACCATGTGTTAAAAAAAGCGATGGAGGATTTGTCGAACGGCTTGCCGATTTTTGTTTCGGAATTTAATTCTCTGGACAGCACCGATAACGATAAACTGTATCAGGCAATTAACAATATGAAGGAGCTTGATAATCGCTTTACCATGATTGTTGTAAACAAGGCTGATGCTGCATCGCTCAAAAAGGACGGTTTTAACGAAGATGATCAGGATCGTATTCTGAGTCTTGCAATACCGAGACAAATGTATGCAGGCGGTTTGTATTTTGTGTCATCCATCATGGGTTTGGGAGCAAAGAACGACCAGAGATTTATTGATGATCACAATGCAGAGATTTTTGAGGATCAGTATAACAAATACTCCAATCCGTCATCTCGCTTCTATAAACAGTTGTATCGTTACAACATTATGCCTGAGCAAATCAAACGCCGCTATAACGAACGCTGCGCCGAAAATAAAAACCTGGTGTATGCAAACAGTGGGTTGTACAGTGTTGAGCAGGCTGTCAGTTCATTTGCAGACGTTTTTTCGCCTTACAATAAGTGCCAGCAATCCCGACTGTTTTTAGACCGTGTTATTCGAATCACATCGGAAGAAATTGCCGCTGCAACCAGAAAGCGTGAAGAATACCGCGAGCGCGTTCATGTAAATCTTGAAAAAGAAAAACAAGCTTTAATCGCTGAAATTCAACAGCAAAGTCAGGAAATGAAAGCAGAGTTTTTGCAAAACTATGCGGGGCACATGGCTCAGTATGTTGATGAAGTCAATGTTGCGGTTGATGCGGCGACACTAAAGGAGAAGGAAGAAGAATTTCTTCGCATAAATGCAGATTCAAAAGATGTGGAGGAACGCAAAAACAAGTTGCGTGACTCCAGGAGATCCCTTGGGGCCAACTTCCTTAAATATTTTTCAAACATGCCTAAGGAAGGAGTCTTTCCGTCCATTAAAAAAGCCGGAAAGCGCGTTTTCGAGGATGCGAAAGCTATTCGTGACAATGAAGCAGAATTGCGTGAAACCCGTAAAGAAGTTGACCGCATTTCCTCCGATGAACTTATGAATGCCGTGAAGGATTTATTTACAGCCTATGTCACACAGGCGCAAACGCTTCTTGAGGAGCAGTCCCGCGCATATTGGGAAAACAGAACATCCTGCTTCAAAGATGCGATGGCAAAAATCGTGACGCAATCCTCAGCACTGAACGAGAAAGAGCGCAGTGAGCTTGCAGGCATTATCATTCAGTATCAGGCATTGGCTTTCGAGAATCATGCGGAATCGATTTTCGAGAAAGCGGCGTTCGTTTACAAATTTTTCGGCGACACAAACCGCATTAATATCGACAAGCTGACCAAACGTTTCAACAGCGAGCTGCGGTTGATGGTTCAGCAAATCTATAACTCATTTGAAAGCAGCCATGCAAACAGCTTTGACGAATGGATGAACAATTTGCTCGATACTGTAATCGAGAATATTGTTGAATTCAGTCCGCAGCTTTATAATCAAGCTGAAATAATAAGAGAAGAAACGGAACGAATTGCGGAACTTGAATCAAGAAAGCTGAAACTTCGGGAGTACTCGGAGCAAATTCGAAGGATGATGGACTGGAAAGAATATTGATTCGTTCAAAGTTAACTAAAACTATTTTCACAGAAAGCGAGATTGAATAATGAGTGCGAAAAGTTTACTTTCCAGAGCCGGCGGCAAAGTGGCCGACGGTATTTCAAGGCTGTCTTCATTGAGCCCGGAACAGCTGCAAAAGGTTCAACAGCAAAGAGATGCGTATCTCTCTCAAATGCCGGATCCGACGGACAGCAGCGCAGAGGAGTTGACAGAACGGCTTCTTGCGGCAAACAGCATTGAAATTTATAAATCGTATCTTACCCAGCTCAAGGAATTGTATGTTCCGATCGAGAGGGAGTTTGAATACGGTACAAGTTTTGATACGGCGCGGAACATTCGTTTTTTTAATATAACCAAGTGGGTAACCGACAAAAACGAAAACAGCATTGAGAAACTTATAAATGTTTACCAAGTTTTATCCAACGATAAGTGCAATATTTCTTTGGTCTTTCACCGAACATACGAATCAACTCATGTGTATTTGGCTGTTACCAACACGCAGAATGCAGATAACAACATTGACTCCGAAAACTACAAGGCTCGTTTGGCAGATGCGATCCGCGGCAACTTTCCGGGTTCCGAATGGTCGGATAAGGGTGGCATCGGAGTTTTGCCCTGCCTTCGGAATGATATTCCGTATTCCGTTGCAATTGCTTCCAACGTGCCTGCGGAAAAGTCAGAAAAGTTTATCAGTCAAACAATAGAAAAATTGCTTGACGGCATCGTTCCGGACAAGCGTGCCAAAGAATACATCATTATCTTGCTTGCAACACCTGTTCACGATGTTAACAACAGAAAGCTCAAACTTTCCGAAATGTATTCGGGGCTTGCTCCCTACGCGTCGTGGACAACGAATTTTACATACACCGAACAGAATTCTGCCGGTTCTTCCGCTACGGTAGGCATAAATATCGGTGCAAGCGCAGGCATTCAGAACGGACAGAATCAAGCAACCACCAATACAAACGGTGTCACGGACTCAACCGGCGGGACGGAAACCGATTCCACAAACGACGGTGTCACAGATACGACCGGGCAAACAGTTACGGACTCAACCGGAGAATCCGTGACAGATTCAACGGGAAGTTCCGTTACGGACACAACCGGCACCGCCGAAACGAGCAGCAGCACTCACACTCAGGGAACAAATTCCTCGCAAACGGATACAGTCGGAGACTCCGAAACACTCGGAGGTTCAGCAAGTGTTGGTTTTAGCGGAACCCGCGTAACGGCGAACTACAGTCAGGCATTGCAAAGCAGCACGGCAAGCCAAATCGGAACGAATGCTTCGGATGCGGTGACGCAGGGAATATCGGATTCCGTATCAAAGAGCATATCGGAATCCGCAGGTAAGGCAATTGCAAAATCCGCAGGCACAGCGATTTCCGCCTTGACCAACCAAGCGGTGAATTCGTCCGTCGGCCATGCTGTTGCAAAAACGCTCGGACGGGCAGTCAGCAACTCGTTGTCAAGAACCGCAGGTGCGTTCCGAAGTGTCAATTTCGGTGCTAATTTCGGTGCCAATTTTGCTCGCAGTTCAACAGTTACAGCAACGATAGGCAAGAGTGAAGGCATCACTCAGAGCTTTGTGAATTACAATATTAAACATGCGCTTGAGCTCCTTGAGTCTCAAATGAAGAGATTGGAACTCAGCACCGCTTTGGGTATGTGGGACTTTGCGGCTTATGTTCTCAGTGAAGATGAAAATACGGCAAACAATGTTGCACATTCTTATATTGCGCTGACACAAGGTGAAGAATCCTATATGTCGCAGTCCGCAATTAACCTATGGCGCGGCGATATGGGTGAAACCAGTGATGACGCCCGGGAAATTTGCAATTACCTTCGTGAACTGCGCCACCCTTTGTTTGGGTTAAATCCCGGCATTGCGCAGAAGGACCCGACTTTCAATGTATATCCTCCAATTGTAACCGCAACAACCGGTCTTTCGGGCAAAGAATTGGCATACTCCCTTAACTTCCCCCGAAAGTCCGTTGCCGGGCTTCCGGTTATTGAGTGCGCCGAATTCGGCAGAAACATCGTTTCTTACGACTCGGCACCAACCGTAAAAAACGAGCTTGACATCGGTAAAATTTTTCATATGAATCATATTGAAAAAACCGATGTTCGACTGGCGAAGAGTTCTCTTGCATCGCATACTTTTATTACCGGCAGTACCGGTTCCGGCAAGAGCAACACCGTTTATCAGCTTCTTAACGAAGCTTTGAATCAGAATGTCAAGTTCATGGTTGTTGAACCTGCAAAAGGCGAGTATAAGCATGTTTTCGGAACGCAGGATGATGTGTATGTGTACGGAACCAATCCGGCAGTCAGTCCGCTGTTGAGAATCAATCCGTTCAGTTTCCCTCAGGGCATACATATTTTGGAACATCTTGACAGATTGGTTGAGATTTTTAATGTTTGCTGGCCGATGTATGCAGCCATGCCCGCCGTATTGAAAAGCGCCGTTGAGAAGTCGTATGCGGACTGCGGTTGGAATCTTACCCTTTTCCAAAATCGATACAAAGAAATGCTGTATCCGTCTTTTGCGGATGTTGCAAGAAATATCAGAGAGATTATTGATTCAAGCGAGTATGACGCAGAGAACAAAGGTGCTTATAAGGGTTCACTGCTGACAAGATTACAATCACTTACAAACGGCATTAACGGCATGATTTTTACCTGTGATGATATTTCAGACAGGGATCTGTTTGACAGAAATGTGATCATTGATTTGAGCAGGGTTGGTTCGTCCGAAACAAAGTCGCTTATTATGGGAATGCTTGTATTAAAGCTTCAGGAATATCGCATGGCAGGCGCAACGGGGATGAATTCGGAATTGAATCATATAACGGTTCTTGAAGAAGCCCATAACCTGCTGAAACGTACGTCAACCGAGATTTCTTCCGAAAGTGCCAATCTGATGGGTAAGAGCGTTGAAATGCTTGCCAACGCCATAGCGGAAATGCGTACTTACGGAGAGGGTTTCATCATTGCGGATCAAGCTCCGGGGTTGCTTGACCTTTCCGTAATTCGAAATACGAATACCAAGATTATAATGCGTCTTCCGGATCGCAGCGATCGTGAGCTTGTGGGCGGAGCAGCAAACTTGAACGATGATCAAATTGTTGAGTTGGCAAAACTGCCGTGCGGTGTTGCGGCAATTTATCAGAATGAGTGGATACAGCCCGTTCTGTGCAAAGTAAACAAATTCGAAATGCCGCAGGAAATGTATTCTTATTCGCCCGATAATGAAGAACCGCAGACGGATTACGATGGAAGTATGGCTGCTGAGTCGCTGCTCGACTGCATTATGAACAGGGAGATCTTTCAACAAAAAAATCGCAAAGATCTTATAAAGTTGAAATTCATGATTATTAAGTCAAAACTGGATATAAACGTGAAGCGAGACTTCATCGAATATATATCTTCTTCTGACGAGAATGCAATCGGATCACTGAGACATCTGGTCTATGATTTTTTCGCCGCCGGAGAAGCTATCAAAGCTTCCGAGCATTGCTCCGAAATAATGGACTGGGTTCATTCCGTGGTGTCCGGTTTGAAACCGCTAATCACGAATTATTCGAGTGAGCAAATTGATTTGGTATTATCAATGATTCTCTATGAGCAATCATTGCGGGATTCAGCGTATCAGAACATTTTTTGCCGTTTCACAGAGATTTACAGCAAAGAAGGGAGAGTGTTTTAATGCTTGAGATTAATAGATCCTTCGAATTGACAGAAATGAAGAAACCAACTGCGGACGGTTTTAAATGCATTGAGCCTCAAAGCAAAATGACACCACACGAGGCGCAAAAATATTGGGACAGCAAGTTCGATAAAGAAAACAACCCAGTCAAGTATGGCGGCGGAAGCTATGAAGACGTAAAAAATTACTCTCAGGAAAACAAACATGAGAATGTGGAAGCGCACCATATGCCGGCCGATGCAAGTTCTACTTTGGATCGCACGGAAGGACCTTGCATCGAAATGAAAAAAGAGGACCATCGCAAGACAGCCAGTTGCGGAAACTCTATAGAGGCGCGAGAGTATAGAGCGAAACAAAAGGAGCTGATAGATAAAGGTGATTTCAGAGGAGCAATTCAAATGGATATCGATGATATCAGAGGGAAATTCGGCGATAAATACGATGCACAAATTAAGGAAATGCTTGAATACGTAGACAAGTTGGAACAAGGAGGCAAAATTTAATGAAAAAACTCGAAATACAATTAACCGAATCCGTTAACGGAGTTGCGTTTGGAACAGATCGCACTGTTGTAAGACATGCGTTCGGTAATGATTATGCCGAATTTAAAAAAAGCAGCTCCAGCAAGAATACAACCGATGACTACGGCTGTTTTCAATTGTTTTACTCTGCTGAAAATGCCTTAGAGGCAATTGAAATCTGTTCAGATACGCTTGTAATTGTAAACGGAAAAGAACTCACGCTGAAGTGTCCGGAGATAATCGAATGGATTCAATCGGTAGATCCGACTGCGGAAAAAGAAAGCGATGGAATTATATCAAAAAAAATGAGTATCGGCTTATATGCTCCTTGCAACGAGTTTGAAACGCTCCTGTTTGGCAAAAAAGACTATTATTGTTAAAAACGTAACGGTCAACATCGAGCCGCTGACGCGCATGCGCAAGGCGGTGTTCAAGAACGGCCGCGCGAAGATTGTCTACGTGATGAACGGGTGGAACCGCTTCAAGGCGTCCCGCGACTTCATGGAGTGGTTCGAGGGTCTGGCGGGCGACCAGACGGTGGCCACGCTGCCCCAGTCCGAGGCGTTCGTTCAGGCGGGGGCCGCCGGCAAGTCCGTGGTCGAGTTCGACCGACGCGGCAAGGCGGCGAAGGCGACTCTCGCTCTGGTGGGCACGGTGCGCGAGGCTGCGGGGTTCCCGAAGGAATAACCGCAGGTCAGAGGCGTTGTCCCTCTGGACAAATGCGTCTCTATGATGTATAATTGTGCAAATGTGTAAATGATTAAAGGAGGTCGAGCCATGGCGAATATGTTTGAGAAATACGCTGCCGACCGCGAGGCCGAGCAGAAGAAAATAGAGAAGGCCGGGGGATACCCGGCATTGCCGGTTCCACGCTTC
>OQWA01000285.1_pt1 | contig 14442 bp, 11 predicted proteins | sample 1691581 | NCBI WGS metagenome assembly OQWA01 (sample SAMN03418264, study PRJEB22391) | human gut metagenome | biome: human-gut; feature: organic feature; material: feces | host: Homo sapiens | place: Tanzania | collected 2013-01
CCCGCTACCTTCTCCGCTATTTCGGCCAGACCGAGGCCGCCGACTGCGGCACCTGTGATGTCTGCCGCGCACGTCGCGCCTCCGCCCCGGTCCATGAGCCTGTCGAAGGAACTGACAAACCAGAGGAAAAGTTCCCTCCGAACCCTCCGGCGCGGACGCTTCAGCAGATGACAAGAAGGAAGTTGATTGAATATATTGACAGAAAAGACGGGAAATACTCCATCGAGGACATCGTGGCGGAGTTCGGGAACCCGTCGAAGAACTATTCTCCTGATTTCCTGGACATTCTCCGCCAGCTCATCGACGACGGTGATGTCCCGGTCTATTCAATGACCAGTCCGTCGTAGGCCGGCCGGACAACTGAACGGATGTGCCTCTCCCTGCAAAGATCCTCAAGATCCTTGGAGAACCGCTCGTGTCGAGGGAATGTGTGCGAGAGATGCGTCAGCCAAGTCTTCTCGGCGCCGATCCTGTCAGCCAGCTCCAGAGCCTCGTCCAGACTGAAATGCGAATGATGCTTCTTGTAGCTGACTGTGTTGAGAGTCACGTGCCTGAGACCCTTTAACTTTTCAAACTCGCTCTCCGGGATGAAGCTCATGTCGGTGATGTAGGCGATGTCCCCGAAGCGGAATCCGAGCACCGGGAGCCTGTCGTGGAGTCCCCGGATCGGGATGATCTCCACGCCGCCCGTCGAGGCGGCCATCGATGCGGGATCCGCCTTGTCGATGATGTCCTCCAGTTTCCGGCCGGTTGGAATCAGCCTTCCGTCCGGAGTTTTGTAATGGTAGCCGACATCGTGCACCCAGACCAGCTCCATGTCCTTTGCGTTCGGATAGACCAGAAACGGATTCTCGTCAATGACATGCAGATGCCACTCCGGGGCTCCGGGGTATTTCGGGAAAGCGAAGACGTAGGGATATTCCTTGATCAGCTCGTCGAGTACGTTCCGCTCGCAGTAGATTTCGGCGGCGCGCTTGTCGATGTAGTTGAGCGAGCGCACGTCATCAAGGCCTCCAGTGTGGTCCTTGTGGTTGTGTGTCAGCAGGATGGCGTCAAGGTGGCAGAGATCATGGGCGAGCATTTGCATCCTGAAGTCCGGCCCGGCGTCCACGAGGATGCCAAGCCCCTCATATTCAACGAACACGGATGAGCGGAACCGCTTGTCCCTTGTGTCCGGTGATGTGCACACATCGCACTTGCAGCCGATGATCGGTACCCCCTGCGAGGTGCCGGTGCCTAAGAATGTTAGTCTTGCCTTGCGCATATATTCTTGAATTCCATTCGTTTGATGATTATTTGCCGCCTTACTTCCGTTTGGGACGAGGCATCAGATTGTGACCTCCTCTATCATGTTCACAAGCGCCGGGTCATACGTCCTTTCGACTCTGATGTAGTTGCCTGTGTAGCCGCCCATCATCCCGTCCCTCTCGTCGGATTCCCACAGCACCTGCGAGCGTCGGCCCCTGTTCCTTTCCACGAACGCCGTGTGCAGCCCGCCGCACAGCGCCTCCAGCCTTGCCACCCTTTCCGTCTTGACGGCATCCTTGACCTGATCCTTCCACCCGGCGGCGACGGTTCCGGGGCGGCGGGAATAGGGGAACACGTGGATGAACGCCGGTCTGACGCGGTCCTTGAGGAATGAATATGTCTCCTCGAACAGTTCCTCTGTCTCTCCGGGCAGTCCGGCGATGACATCGATCCCGAAGAACACGAAGGGTTTGTCGTCCTGCCCGGCCTTGGGATCCATCCAGGAGCGGATGTAGTCGATCCTGTCGGCGAAGAATTCCGTCGTGTAGCGGCGGCCCACCCTTTTGAGGATCGTGTCCGACCCTGACTGTAAAGGAATATGGAAGTGTGGCTGGAATTTGGTGCCGGAGGCTATCCAGTCCACGATGTCCTCCGTTATGAGATTCGGCTCGATTGACGAGATCCTGTAGCGTTCGATGCCTTCCACGTCGTTGAGGCGTTTCAGCAGATCGAGGAAACTCTCGCCGGTCGTCCTGCCGAAGTCCCCGGTGTTGACCCCGGTGATGACGATCTCCTTGATTCCGGCTCTTGCTATCCTGCGGGCCTGCTCCAGCACTTCCGAAATCGGTATATTCCTTGAATTTCCTCTCGCATAAGGCACTGTGCAGTAGGCGCAGAAGTTGTTGCATCCGTCCTGCACCTTGAGGAACGACCTCGTCCTTTCCTCCGACGAGAACGCCGCCATCGTCTCCTTCGAGATCTCCTTGTATTCCGCCGCGCTCATCGGTTCCTGATCAGAAGAACCATTCATCGATTTCAGGGGCTGTTCAAGGACGGTATTGATGTCAATTGCTTCATTGGTTTGTGAACCATGACGAGTCACAGTCTTGGTGGCCGTGGCGGCGGCAATAATGGCATTGCCGGCCCCGTGGCCGCCCGTGGCATCGTGAACGGGTGGACCGCCGCATGCGGGACGGGATGGAGCGCGAAGCGCGGAAGGGCTGGCTGTGCCATCACTGCCGCTGTTCAGTATCAGTTCCATTGTGTCAGGAACCACACGGGACTTCTCCTTGGCGCCGAACACAAGCGACACACCGTCTATGGCCAGCAGATCGTTCCGGCGAAGCTCGGCGTAGCAGCCTGTGACGATGATCCTGGCTCCGGGGGAGGTCCTGTGCATCTTCCGGATCACATTGCGGCACTTCTTCTCGGCCCTCTCCGTGACAGAGCAAGTGTTGATCAGGTAGACATCAGCCTTCTCCTCCCACGGAACGACCTCAAGGCCGTTCGCGACGAACCCCCTCTCGTAAGTCGAAGTCTCGGCGTAGTTCAGCTTGCAGCCGAGTGTCAGAAACGCTATCCTCATCCTAAAATTTCAATATTGGCTCACCGTACATCACAGTGACGCGGGACCATGCGCATACTCCGTTCACAGGAGGATTCTTCTTGGAAACCCGGACTTTCAGAAAGAGAACATCATCGAATTCCTTGCGGATGGCATCCAGAATTCTCCCCGCGACATTCTCCAGCAGATTGGATGGAATGGCCATCTGCTCCGCCACAATGTCATAGACACGCCCGTAGTCGATGGTCTTGCCGAGATCATCTGTCTTTACCGCCTTTTTCAGTTCTGTCTCGGCATGAAAGTCCACGATGAAAGTGTTGCCCTCTCTCCGTTCTTTCTCCAGACATCCGTGATAGGCATGGAACTCCATGCCTTCAAGTTCTATTATTCCGTCGTAGCTCATATTCCTTTAATTCCTCTTTTATGGTCACCTTGACAGGCTCGGTGACCGGTTCTTGCCATTTTATGGTCTCTTCGACAGGGGCAGTGACCGGCTCTTGCCATTCTGTAGGTCACTTCGGCAGGCTCAGTGACCGCTGCTGGCCAGCAGCAGGAAGACGCATGGCCGTTTTCCGATGGAGATGGGCGACCGCTTCCATTCCTTGACGCTTTTCGTCAGGACCGTCTCCTCCGGCAGGGTGATGTCCGCCGCGACGCAAAGCCTCGTCTGCGGCTGGAGTGTGGCCAGCAGATCCGCCATCATCGAATCGTTCCGGTATGGAGTCTCTATGAATATCTCCGTCTGGTCCAGCTGCGCGGAACGCCTTTCAATCTCCCTGACCGCTTTACGGCGTTCATCGGTCTTCGCCGGAAGATACCCGCAAAACGCGAAACTCTGGCCGTTGAGTCCCGACCCCATCAGCGCCAGCATCAGAGATGACGGCCCGACAAGCGGAACAACCTGTATTCCACGAATATGACAGAGTGCCACCAGCTGGGCCCCCGGATCCGCAACGGCCGGAAGACCGGCCTCTGAAATCAACCCCACATCGGTCGGTGTCCCGTCAGGGTCAGAGAACATATCAAGCAAGGCCTCCACATCCTTGGCGGAGGAATGCTCGTTGAGTTCCCTCAGCTCAAGTTCTCCTATGTGTCCTCTCAAACCGGCCGCGGAAAGGTACCTTCGCACGGTGCGCGCCTCTTCCACGACATATTTCCGGATACCCTTGAGCCTGTCAAGAACCGGTTGCGGGATGACTTCCGCGGGATCATATTCCCCAAGAGGGGAAGGAATCAGATAGAGTCTGCCATTTGCCATAATACGACAAATTTACGAATATTGCTGAATTTAATTTAACTTTGCAGGAAAGAATAACACATAAGATCAGCATAATGAAAAAGTCACTAGCGTTTATCTTGTTGGTTGCCTTGATGGCGACTCCATCGGTGGCAAGAGACAAGGCCCCTAAGAATGAAAAGGTTAAGAATGTCATTCTGATTATCGGGGACGGAATGGGGCTCGGTGCCACAGCCTCATGGATGATAAACAAGAATTATGAGCCTACCTGTTTTGACAGGGCTCAGTACGCCGCCGTGGTCAAGACATATTCGGCTAACAACAGGACAACGGATTCCGCGGCCGCCGCCACTGCGATGGCCACCGGGCACAAGACAAACAACAGCATGCTTGGAATGCTTCCGGATGGCACCAAGCCGGAGAGTATCGCTGAATTAGCTCAGAATGAAGGGCTTTCGACAGGAATCGTTGTGACATCCTACGTTCTTGACGCCACACCGGCTGGATTTTATGCCCATGTGGACAAACGTGGAAAAAGGAAGGAAATAGCAGAGGATCTGATTGAATTCAAACCAGATGTGATAGTCGGCGGGGGCAGGAAGTATTTCACGAGGGAAAAATATACCGATGAGAATCTTATCAACAAGGCAGTGAACGCCGGATTCACTTACGTGGAGACTCCGGAGAAGTTCTATGCCACCTGGACGACTCCTATCCTCGGTCTTCTTGATGAGGGCAGCCAATTGGACGAGGCTGAGATCAATTCGGATCTCCTTGCTGATCTGGCAGGTCACACGTTCGAGATTCTTGAAAAGAACAAGAAAGGTTTCTTCGCGATGATCGAAGGCTCGCACATCGACCATGCGGCGCACGCCAACAACTCTGACGAGGTGATCTGGTGGATGGAAGAGTTCGACAAGCTGGTCAACTCTGCTTTTGACTACGCTGACACCCACAAAGGAACCCTTGTTATTGTCACTGCCGACCATGAGACCGGTGGCATCACTCTGGTGCCTGGCAGCAAAGACTTCACGAAAGGGGAGAGCGGGATTGAGATGAATTATTCAGTCACAAGCCACACGGCATTGCCGGTCATCCTCTATTCCTATGGAGCCTCAGCCTGGCGGTTCGGTGGAGTGATGGATAACACCGACATATTCAAGAGAATAAAGAGTGTCTTGATTGACAGGTAGAGGTTGGTTTTATGAAAAAGACTGTTATATCATTGCTGACACTGACGGTCATAATGCCGTCAGCATCGGCTGTTTCCGGCCCGTGCGACATCATTCCTGCTCCGGTCAGATATGAGATTCTCAAGGGCGAGTATTCCCCAAGGCATGACGGAGGTGATGTGCATATTCATCTTGGCGACAAACGTTTCATAAAGGAAATAAACTCGTTGAATATTCCGGAATATGCTCGTGACGAAGCCTACAAGCTTACGGTCGGCAAAAAGGGCATTGACATTTTCGCTGTTTCCGAGACAGGTGTATTCCGCGCGAAAACCAGCCTTAAGATGATGCTGGACAAGGATTCCACCTTGACCCAATGCAGCGTTTTGGACTATCCTCGGTTCCGCCACAGAGGGCTGATGCTGGACATCTCCAGAAATTTCCGTGACAAGGATTTCATCCTGAAGCAGCTTGACGCCATGGCTACGCTTAAGATGAGCACCCTACACCTGCATCTGACCGATGACGCCGGCTGGAGGATCCAGATTGACGCCTGTCCGGAACTGACCCGCAAGGCGGCCTGGAGGGTTGGACGAAACTACGAGGAATGGAGAGCCTTGGGATGCCAATATTCAGAAGAGGGTTCTCCATCGGCTTCAGGAGGGTATCTGACCAAAGCCGATGTCAAGGAGATTGTCGGATATGCATCCGCAAGGCACATCGACATCATTCCGGAAATCGAGCTTCCAGGCCATTCCGGCGAGGTCCTTGCCGCTTATCCGGATCTTGCTTGTCTGACAGCTGACGGAAAGGGACGCAGGAACACAGGTGATCTCTGCCCCGGCAAGGACAAGACCTTCGAAATGTTCGAGACAATCCTGGACGAAGTCCTGGCGATGTTCCCTTATGAATATGTCCATATTGGCGGTGACGAGGCATCGAAGCGTGGATGGAAAGAGTGTCCTGACTGTCGTCACAGAATGGAATCCGAAGATCTTAAGGATGTCGATGAACTGCAAAGCTATCTGGTAAACAGAATCACAAGGTTTCTTGAATCTAGAGGCCGTCATGCCATCGGTTGGGACGAGATTCTGGACGGAGGGTTGGCCGATGGTGCGGCTGTGATGTCATGGAGAGGCACTATGGGAGGCGTCACGGCGGCCAGTATGGGTCACGATGTGATCATGTCACCAGGTGACTACTGCTACTTGGACTCCAGTCAGGACGCTCCGTTCTCCCAGCCAAAGTCCTTCAGCGGCTACCGTCCGTTGGAGCAGGTCTACTCGTTCGAACCTACCGATGGCATCGCTGATGAATATGCCGGGCATCTTCTCGGTCTTCAGGCCAATCTTTGGACCGAGTTCGTTCCGACAGGGGAGAATGTGGAGTACTTGCTTTATCCCCGCGCGTTCGCCATCGCCGAGATCGGTTGGAGTCCGGCCGGAAGCAAGGACTATCCACATTTCAGGGAGAATGCCGTCAGGCTCGCTGATGATCTTCGCTCAAAAGGTTACAACACTTTCGATCTTAGGAACGAGATCGGCCCGAGACCGGAGTCGCTCAAGCCTCTTGACCATCTTGCGGCCGGCGCCAAGATCGCCTACAATGACCGGAAATATTCCAAAGGCTACCCGGCCGGAGGTGACAACGCCCTTGTGGACGGAAAACTCGGCGGTTGGTTCTACAAGGACAATCGCTGGCAGGGCTTTCTCTGTGATGTGGATGTCACGATAGATCTCGGTGCGGTCAAGGACATTCATTATGTCGGCGCGACTTTCCTTTCGCACACTTCAGCGGGGGTCGGCTTTCCGGTAAGGACAGAAGTTAGTTTTTCCGAGGACGGCCAGACATATTCAGAGCCTGTTGTCTGCCTCCTGCAGGTTCCCGACAACGATTCCTGTGCCCTCCTGAACACCTTGGGCAGCGCGGTCAACGCCAAGGCCCGTTATGTCAAGTACAGAGCCGTGAGGGATGATGTGACCAAGAACCACAACCACGCCTTCATATTCATTGACGAGATTGTGGTGAATTAAAACTAATAACGCTCCTTCACAGGCGTTAATTTGTGTAAATCACGCTTATAGAGGGACAACGGTCTCTTCACGAGCGTCTTTCCGTCATATTCCCGCTTTTAGAGGGCGTGGTTAAATTTAGGAAACACACCAGTTCGGCGATCTGTTCTCCTTCATTCTTTTGTGTGTCGTAATCAAATCTGGTCTGAAGGCTCACCCAGTCTATTGATGGTATGCCAAAAACTACCTCCAACTTGTCAGCCACTGGCTTTGTGATGAATCTATTTCCTTTGACTATTTTGCTGAGATGGGACGCTTGCATTTCTCTTTCAATATGCTCCCCGGATGAATCGTCATCAGTACGGGAGCCTTATTTCTTGTTGCCTTATTTCTTGTTTGTCCTATTCTGATCAACTGATGTATGAGGTTTGTTGGTTGGTACCGGAAAGAGCCTCCTGGTGTACCAACGGCATCGGACCATAAGTTTGGTACAGGAGAAGGGGCTTTGGTGTACCAAACGCGAAGAAGTGGCAGGTTGGTACAGGAGAAGGGGCTTTGGTGTACCAACAGCATCGGACCATAAGGTTGGTACAGGAGAAGGCTTATGGCGTACCGAAGGAGGAGTGAGATCTTGCCAGAGAGAGTATATTCATTGAAGGCTGAATATAATAAGAGAGGGTGACCAAGCCACCCTCTCTTTTGTGAATATGTCAGCGGTACACTACTTGCCGGCGAGGCGGGTGTAGGTGCCGTAACGTACTTTGGCGAATTCCTCGGTGAGGCTCAGGAGCTCCTTGGCTCTGTCAGGGAACAGCTTGTAAAGGGATGCGAAACGAACCTCTCCCTTGAGGAAGTCCTGGAACTTGGTCCAGTCTGGCTCCTTGGAGTCGAGAGTGAACGGATTCTTTCCTTCGGCCTCGAGGGTTGGGTTGTACCTGTAGAGGTGCCAGTAACCGCAGTCAACGGCAAGCTTCTCCTCCTTCTGGCTCAGACCCATACCAGCCTTCAGACCGTGGTTGATGCACGGAGCGTAGGCGATGATCAGGGATGGACCGTCGTAGGCCTCAGCCTCCTTTATGGCGTTCAGGTACTGTGCAGGGCTTGCACCCATGGCCACCTGTGCGACATAGACATAGCCATAGCTGATGGCCATCATGCCGAGATCCTTCTTGCGGATCTTCTTGCCTGAGGCGGCGAACTTGGCGATCGCGCCGGCAGGGGTTGACTTGGAGCTCTGTCCACCGGTGTTGGAGTAAACCTCGGTGTCGAGAACGAGCACGTTCACATTCTTGCCGGAGGCGAGGACGTGGTCGAGTCCGCCGTAGCCGATGTCGTAGGCCCAGCCGTCACCACCGAAGATCCACTGGCTGCGGGCAGGGATGAAGTGCTTGTAGTCAAGAAGTTTCTTGCAGTGAGGGCAGTCGGTCTTCTCCATGAGAGGAATGACCTTGTCAGCCACCTCGCGGGTGATCTCACCGTTCTCCTTGTTCTCAAGCCACTGCCTGAACAGAGCCTTTACTTCATCCGGGCACTTGTCGCAGTCGAGGGCGGCGGTCATGAGGTTGGCCACCGTCTCGCGGGCGCGGTCGGAGCCGATCTTCATTCCGAGACCGAACTCGGCGTTGTCCTCGAACAGGGAGTTCTGCCAAGCCGGGCCATGACCTTGGGCGTTGGTGCAATAAGGAGAAGCAGGGAATGACGCTCCGTAGATTGAAGAGCAACCTGTGGCGTTGGCGATCATCATCCTGTCACCGAAGAGCTGTGTGATGTTCTTGATGTAAGGGGTCTCACCGCAGCCGGCGCAGGCACCGCTGAACTCGAACAGAGGCTGTGCGAACTGGGAGTTCTTGACATTGGCTGCCTTGTTGACAACAGTGTCCTTGTAGCCTACCTTGGTGGCGAGCCAGTTGAAGTTGTCCTGCTCAGAGTGCTGGTCGAGGGCGGAAACCATTGTGAGGGCCTTCTCCTTCGCAGGGCAGACATCCACGCAGTTGCCGCAACCTGTACAGTCATCCACAGAGACTGAAAGGGCGAATGAATATTCCTTCAGAACAGCCTTGCCCTGTGCCTTCTTGAGTCCGGCAGGAGCCTTCTCGGCCTCTTCGGCTGTGAGCAGGAACGGACGGATGGCGGCGTGAGGGCAGACGAACGCGCAGGAGTTGCACTGGATACACTTGTCTGGATCCCAGCTTGGAACCATGACGGCGACTCCGCGCTTCTCGTAGGCTGAAGTGCCGGCCGGCATCGTGCCGTCGGCGTAAGGCAGGAACGCGCTGACAGGGAGGGAGTCTCCGTTCTGGGAGTTCACAACGTCGGCGATGTCCTTCACGAAAGCAGGAGCGAGGCGATCCTTGTTAGGGGTCTCGAACCTGGCCGAGATCTTCGCCCACTCGGCAGGGATGGCCACTTCGGTATATTCACCGCCACGGTCAACGGCGGCGAAGTTCATGTTCACCACATTCTCGCCCTTGTTGCCGTAGCTCTTCACGATCGCGTCCTTCATGTACTTGACAGCGTCCTCGTAAGGGATGATGCCGGTGATCTTGAAGAAAGCGGACTGGAGGATCGTGTTGGTCCTGTTGCCGAGTCCGATCTCAGCGGCGATCTTGGTGGCGTTGATGATGTAGAGCTTGATCTTCTTCTTGCCGATGACAGCCTTCACGTTGTCAGGGATCCTCTTGACGGTCTCTTCCTCGTCCCAGAGTGAGTTGAGGAGGAGGGTTCCTTTCTCCTTGATACCCTTGAGCACGTCGTACTTGCTCAGGTAGGAAGGAACGTGGCAGGCCACGAAGTCAGGGGTGCTGACAAGATAAGGAGCCTTGATCGGCTTGTCTCCGAAGCGGAGGTGGGAGCAGGTGTAGCCGCCGGACTTCTTCGAGTCATAGTCGAAGTAGGCCTGGCAATATTTCTGCGTGTGGCTTCCGATGATCTTGATGGTGTTCTTGTTGGCGCCGACGGTGCCGTCGGATCCGAGTCCGTAGAACTTGCACTCTGTGGTGCCTGGCTTCACGATGGAAACCTCGCTCTTGATCGAGAGGGACTTGAATGTCACGTCATCGACGATGCCGATGGTGAAGTCGTTCTTAGGCTCGTTGAGCTCAAGGTTGTCGTAAACGGCGACGATCTGGGCAGGAGTGGTGTCCTTTGAGGACAGTCCGTAGCGTCCGCCGATGATCAGCGGAGAGTTGCTCTGTCCCTGGAACAGGGCCTTCACGTCAAGGTAGAGAGGCTCTCCGAGCGCTCCCGGCTCCTTTGTCCTGTCAAGGACAGCGATTCTCTTGACAGTCTTAGGAAGGACTTTCAGGAAATATTTCTCCGCGAATGGCCTGTAGAGGTGAACGGTGACAAGACCGTACTTTCTGCCCTTCTTCGCGAGGTAGTCGATGGTCTCCTTGATGGTCTCGGTCACGGAACCCATGGCGACGATGATGTTCTCGGCGTCCGCGGCTCCGTAGTAGGTGAACGGACGGTACTCACGGCCTGTCATCTCGCTGATCTCACCCATGTAGCGGGCGACGATGTCCGGAACGGCGTTGTAGTAGTTGTTCCTTGACTCGACGGCCTGGAAGTAGACGTCTCCGTTCTGCGCGGTACCGCGGGTCACAGGAGCGTCAGGATTGAGTGCCCTCTCACGGAACGCCCTGAGTGACTTCTCGCTGACCATCTTCTTGAGTCCCTCCTCATCGAGGGCCTCGATCTTCTGGATCTCGTGCGATGTGCGGAATCCGTCGAAGAAGTGGAGGAAAGGAATGCTGGACTTGATCGCTGAGAGGTGAGCCACGGCGGCGAGGTCCTGAGCCTCCTGAACTGAACCGGAAGCGAGGAGTGCGAAGCCTGTCTGGCGGCAGGCCATCACGTCCTGATGGTCTCCGAAGATGGAGAGGGCATGTGATGCAAGCGCGCGGGCTGAGACATGGAAGACAGCCGGAAGCATTTCTCCGGCGATCTTGTACATGTTAGGGATCATAAGGAGAAGACCCTGTGAAGCTGTGTAGGTCGTGGTGAGGACACCGGCCTGGAGGGAGCCGTGCACTGCTCCGGAGGCACCGGCCTCACTTTCCAACTCTGTGACACTTACTGTCTCGCCCCAGAGGTTCTTTTTCCCGTGGGCAGCCCATTCGTCAATGTTCTCTGCCATCGGAGAGGATGGTGTGATAGGGTAGATGCAGGCGTTCTCGCTGAAAAGATAAGCGACGTTCGCCACGGCAGTGTTACCATCACAAGTGATGAATTTCTTTTCTTTAGCCATATCGTTAACGTTATGTTAATATATTAGATTGTAGTCAAACCTTCGATGGTGATTCCTTCGGTTCCGGCCGAAATTCTCTTCACCAAGCCTTGCAGGACAGTACCCGGGCCGATCTCCATGAAGTAGTCCGCTCCGTCCGCGAGCATATTCCTGACAGACTGGGTCCATCTCACCGGTGAGGTGAGCTGGGCGAGCAGATTCTTCTTGATGGTCTGCGGGTCTGTGACGGCCTGCGCGGTGACGTTCTGGTAGATCGGGCAGATAGGTTCCACGATCCTGGTCTCCTCGATCGCCTTTCCTAGCTCGACGCGCGCCGGCTCCATAAGAGGGGAGTGGAACGCTCCGCTGACGGCGAGAGGAAGAGCCCTCTTCGCACCTTCGGCCTTGGCTTTCTCACAGGCCTGCTCCACGGCTGTCTTCTCGCCGGAGATCACGACCTGGCCTCCGCAGTTGTAGTTGGCCGGGATCACGATGCCATCGCATGAGGAGCAGATCTCCTCGACCTTCTCGTCCGGCAGCCCGACGATGGCGGCCATTGTCCCCGGCACCTTCTCGCAGCAGAGCTGCATCTGGGTGGCACGGATATAGACAAGACGAAGGGCATCCTCGAAACTGATGGCTTCCGCGGCGGCAAGTGCGGAAAATTCACCAAGAGAATGCCCAGCGACCATGTCAGGTCTGAATCCTTCGTAGCACTTCGCCAGAACGACGGAGTGCAGGAATATTGCCGGTTGTGTGACGCGTGTTGCCTTGAGGTCATCCGGCGTGCCCTCAAACATTATGTCAGTGATTCTGAATCCAAGTATGTCATTCGCCTTCTCGAGCAATTCCTTGCCTTTGGCGTTTCCCTCGTAAAGCGCTTTCGCCATACCTGGGAACTGGGAACCCTGACCGGGAAATACGTATGCTTTTTTCATAATACGCAAAAATAAGATTTATTATTGGATTATCCGAATATTAAAGGCTCTTTTATGGCCTTAAAAAACACATTTTTCCGCACAAAAAATATCTTTCCGCGAAAGATTTGTCAAAAATTCTTGTTTTGCCATTTATTTGTTATTTTTGTAATCTGATTGCGTGAAACCGCAAGAATGATGCCCCTGTAGTCTAATGGATAGAATTTCGGATTCCGGTTCCGACGATTTGGGTTCGATTCCCAACGGGGGTACTGAGTTGGAATCTTCTTCGTTTGAGGAGGATTCCAATTTTTTATTCCCTCGTAATGTGTTGGTTCCATGAAAGATAATGTCAAGCATCTTGTTGTAGTGGTCGGTTCGATAATTTTTGCCGTCAAATTGGATTTTTTCGGGAAAAATCGAACCAAGGAGCATAATCTTCACATCGGTAGGGGCTGAACGGAAGAACTCTCCAAGATTTCCTATGATGTTGAACGAGTAGTCCAACTTGTCTTTGATTTTCATTTCTTCGTTGAGCCTCAACGCTTTAATCTGATTTTCAAGCCTAGTCTTGTCTGCCTCGTAGCGTTCTATGTTCCTTGTCTTTTCGGCTTTGGAAATTTCTCCATCGAAATAAAGGTCATTAACACGGTCTATCCTACTGTTGATGTTGTTGAGTTCAAGTTCGAGATTGTCTGCTTGCTTCTGATTCTCTTTAATCGCATCCCCTCGGACATCGTTAAGAATCTCGTTGTATAGTGCAAGTACCGCCTTGTTCGGCTTTAGTTTGGACGTATAATCAACGAATCCTTTATTGACATCCTCGGCTCTCTTGTTGAAATGCTTGTGCTCTCCTCCACAAAAATAATGGGAAATATATACAAGTTGACTACTTTTCTCTGTATCTTACTGACATCCAAGTGATTGCGGATATACGCAAACTCTGTTTGTTAATGGTATATAGCGCCTTCAAGTCTAACCAGACATAATATTGTGTGGATCTAATAAGGCTCAGCATACCTTGATATACCATAATATGCCATAACTCTCAGGTGCGCGAATATATTCACACCTGAAACGCCAACTCATTAGCTATCAAGCGAATGCTGTTTTAGGTGAGTATGGTTTCTCGCACCTGGAAGCCCGGAACACCAATAGAACGTTCTGTACCGGGGGCGCCGACTTTCAGGTGTGCGAATATACTCACACCTGGAACATCAACTTACTAATTATCAAGCGAATGCTGTTTTAGGTGAGTATGGATTTCGGAGGAAGTACTCTCAATTGGTATTACAACAAATACAATCAGCCAGGCAAAGGTGGTGGTCATCGCATCACATCAGATGTCTTTGCCCTTGCCACAGCAGTGCTATTCCAGTCTCCTGTGCAGCATTTTGCCATGTCGCCAAGTAATCTTACAGATGCTCCTGCATGGGCTATCGACTTCATGAAGAATGTTCCAACCGCATGGGAGGATATACGTTTTATCGCAGGTTATCCGGGAAAATACGTTGTTCTCGCACGTAAAAGTCAGGCAGGAAAATGGTATCTCACTGCAATCAACGGCACAAAGGAGACACTCAAGCTCAAGATTCCAGTGGATATGTATGATGTAGGTCAGATAGTCACGGTATATAGCGACAAGCCTACGAAGAAAGTGACACCGGAAAGTATGGTAAAGCAAGTGAAAATAAACAAGAAGCGCATCATGGAAGCCATCATTCCAGTCAATGGTGCCTTCCTTATCGCAGAGTAAAAATTTGACAATCAATAAATAGAAAACATGCCTTTTCGTAAAAGAGGGGGCAATCTCAACTATTTATAACTTATGAATAAATCTAAAAAGACGCTGGCTTCTATCGCTTTTGCCCTAATGTCTGTAGCATCAGTGCAGGCACAGAAGCTCAATCTTCCATTGATTCAGACCAAATATACCGCAGACCCTGCACCATACGTACATGGTGATACTGTGTATCTTTACACCACTCACGATGAGGAAGGTGCCGATGGTTTCCTCATTCAGGAGATGATTGTCAGTATGAACCTTAAATAATAATTAGTATG
>OQWA01000288.1_pt1 | contig 14352 bp, 8 predicted proteins | sample 1691581 | NCBI WGS metagenome assembly OQWA01 (sample SAMN03418264, study PRJEB22391) | human gut metagenome | biome: human-gut; feature: organic feature; material: feces | host: Homo sapiens | place: Tanzania | collected 2013-01
GTTTTGAAGTGATTGGTGAATATGATGGCACCTATTACGCTTACGACAGCCTTGATCTGGATTCAGAGCAGTTTGTCTTTCTAAGTTTCAAGATATAATCATATTATGCGATATCATTCATTGGCTCTTGATATAAGAAGAGTGGCTCATTTGCTAATGTTTCTACTCTTAATGAGCAATTATTGTTTTGGACAGGAAAGAGATTCAACATCCCGATATAATCCTGAACTAAGGTTCTTGGAAAAAAGAATCATCGATTATGGGCATATAAAAGCGAAAGATCAAATTACTATAAATGTGCAATTTGAAAATGCTGATAGACCGCAAAGCATAGTCAGGATAGACTATTATGTAGAGAATTGAATCGAGGGCTTCAAATGACAATAATAAAAGGTGGTTACAGTAGAGAAAATCTATAACCTTAATGCGCATATTCCGTAAATATTTGGTAAATTAGCGAACACTAAAAGGTTAGCACACGATGAACCTTAACCATAGAATAACCACGGCTGCGGTCGGCATATTCATTCTCCTTCTTGGGACGGTGCCTCTTTGGGCGCAGCGGCGGATGTCGCTTCCGGAGGCGATCGGGACGGCGCGGAGCCAGTCGGTGGCGGCGCTGGAGGCGAAGCACGCCTTTGTTTCGACCTATTGGGCGTACCGATCCTATCAGGCGAGCCGTCTGCCTTCGCTTGTGTTGTACGGCAACCTGATGAACTTCGACCGGTCGCTCACCTTGCTGCAAAGCTACGAGGATGGCTCCTTCCGCTACGCCAGCACCTACAACCTCCAGAACAGCCTCGGGCTTCAGGTCGCCCAGAACATAACCTTCACCGGCGGAAGGCTTTATGTCTATTCCGACCTTTCCCGCATCGACCAGTTCGGACTCAACAAGAAACTGACCTGGTACTCCCAGCCTGTCACGGTCCGCTACGTCCAGCCGCTTTTCTCCTACAACCAGTTCAAATGGGACAAACTCATTGAGCCTAAGGAATATGAACGTGGCCGCCGCCGCTACGTCGAGTCGATGGAACAGGTCACGATAAATGCCGTGTCGGCATATTTCTCGCTCGTCCAGGCCCTGAAGAACCAGGAGGTCGTGAAGTCGAACTACGAGAACACCGGGAAGATGCGCTCCGTGGCGGCGGAAAGGATGAGACTTGGAAGCGTCACGAGGGCTGAATATCTCCAATTGGAACTCCGCGCGCTGAACGACAGCATCGCGATCGGCGAGAGCGTCGTCAACGTGCGTCAGGCGCAGATGTACCTTAACTCGATTCTGGGCTATGATGAGTCCGTGGAGGTGGAACCGGTGGTGGACGATGCCCTGCCGGACATTCTGATGGATTACGATCTGGTGATGGAGAAGGCGATGAGGAACTCGACGTTCAGCCTTGACAATCAGATAAGTGAGTTGAACGCCGCCTCGAATGTGGCAAAGGCCAAGGCGGACAGGGGCATCTCGATGAGCCTTAACGCCCGCTTCGGCCTGTCCCAGACCGGCAATGGCCTGCCGGATGTCTATAAGGATCTTCTGAACCAGGAGGTTGTGGGTTTGACTTTCAGCGTGCCGATCTTCGATTGGGGGCTTGGCAAGGGAAAGGTGCAGAAGGCCAAGGCCGCCGAGGAGGTCGTCAAGGCGCAGAACCTCCAGAGCGAGAACGACTACCGCAGGAAGATATTCACCGCCGTCGGCCAGTTCAACAACCAGCGTCAGCAGTGCATGGCTTCCCGCAAGGCGATGGAGATAGCCTCCGAAAGGTACGAGCTGATGATGGACAAGTTCAGGCGCGGCTCGGCCACGGTGACCGACCTCACCAACGCCCAGAACGACAACGAGTCCGCGATGGCCAAATACATCACCGATTACTCCAACTTCTGGACCTACTACTACACCCTCCGGAAGTACGCCCTCTACGATTTCATCACGGGAAAAGACATCGACGTCAACGTCAAGGAAATGGTTGAATGATTCAGAATCAATGAATATGAGAAAGAATATACTTGCGTCCCTTTTTGCCTTCGGCCTCGTCATGATGGCCGTTGCCTGCGGAGGAAACAAAAAGACGGAGGAGACGAAGGACGGGAAACTGACCTACACCCCTCAGATAAACGAAGTCACTGTCGTGAAATTGGAAAGGAAGGATTTCGCCCGTCAACTCTTGTCCAACGGAAAACTTGTCGCCAGTCGTAAAAGCGCGCTGCAGTTCAGGACAACCGGAAAAATCGCGGCGATAAACGTCCGGAATGGTGAATATGTCTCCTCAGGTGCCGTCATCGCCACCGTTGACCGTCCCGACTTGAAACTGTCGCAGGAATCCTCCCGGCTTTCGCTCCAGAAGGCCGAGCTGGATTTGTATGACTATCTTGTGGGACAGGGATATTCCGCCGGGGACACCACCTCGGTCCCCGCCGACCTTTTGGCCATGGCGAAGATGAAATCCGGCTATTCCGCCGCCAAGAACGATTTCGCGCGCTCGTCCTACGAGATTGCCGGAACGGTTCTCCATGCCCCGTTCTCCGGGCGTGTCGCTGACATCAAGCAGAAGCCGTTCGACCAGAGTCCGTCCGGTACTTTCTGCACGATCGTGGACGACAGTGTGCTGGAGGTGGATTTCTCGGTGATGGAGTCGGAATATTCATTCCTCTCGGTGGGGCTGCCGGTGAAGGTACGCCCGTTCGCTGACGAGACCAAGGAATATTCCGGAAAAATCACCGCCATCAATCCTCTCGTGGATGAGAAGGGGCAGATCTCCGTCACGGCGCAGGTCCGGAACGACGGCTCGCTGATCGATGGAATGAATGTCCGTGTGATCGTGGAGAGGATGATTCCGGGACAGCTTGTCGTGCCTCGCAGCGCGGTGGTGATCAGGGACAATCTGGACGTGCTGTTCACCTGCACGGATGACGGCAAGGCACATTGGACTTATGTCACGATACTTTATTCCAATGGTGAGTCCTACGTGGTCGAGGCCAACAAGGACAGGAACGCCGAACTGAACGAAGGCGACCAGGTGATTGTCTCCGGCAATCTCAATCTGGCGGACAACTCTGATGTGCTGGTAAAAAGGTAGGCAATGCTGAAACATCTGATAGACAGACCGATAACCGTGACGATGATAACCCTTGTCATCGTTGTTCTGGGCATTGTCAGCATACGTCTGCTGCCAGTGTCGTTGGTTCCGGATGTGGACATCCCGTACATAACCGTGCAGGCCACCTCCTCGGAACTTTCGGCCAGAGAGATGGACGAGAGTGTGCTGAAGCCTCTGCGCCAGCAGCTCATCCAGATCAACGGACTGGAGGACATCGTCAGTGAGGCAAAGGACGGCAGCGGTACGATTCGGCTTACGTTCAATCACGGTTCGGACATCGATTATCTTTTCATTGAGGTCAACGAGAAGATTGACCGGTCCATGTCCAGCCTTGGCGACATCGCCCGGCCTAAGGTCTTGAAGGCCAGCGCCACGGACATTCCGGCGTTTTTTGTGAATATTACTTCTTCGGTCGCTGAGCCTGTCGAACCACAAGCTCAGGGACCGCCTCAGAATCGGTCGCTGAGCCCGTCGAAGCGCACCGAGCCTGAGGCCCAATCGGACTTGTTCCCCGTAACCGAGTCCTTCTCCCAGATGAGCCGCTTCGCACGTGACGTGATCAGCAAACGCATCGAACAACTCTCCGAAGTCGCCATGGTCGATGTCAGCGGCCTTGTCAGTGACGAGATTCTCATAATTCCGGATGAGTCCAAGCTACTCCAGGCAGGGATGACAATGAATGAGTTCGAGAGTTGTGTCAAGAGTTCCAACATCCGCCTTGGCAGTCTCACAATCCGTGACGGAGAGTACCGCTACAATGTCAAATTCGATTCCCGGGCTTCCTCCAGTGAAGACATCGCCAACCTCTGGTTCAAGAAGGAAGGCCGCCTTCTTCAGATAAAGGACGTCGCCAAGGTCGTCGTCCACCCGGCAAAACGAACCGGCCTCGTCCGCTCGAACGGAGAGGATGCCGTGTGTCTTGCCGTCATCAAGCAGAGCGAGGCGAAGATGTCAGACCTGAAGTCGGCCATGAACGGTCTGATGGACAGTTTCCGGAACGACTACCCTCAGTTGAGCTTCGAGATCACGAGAGACCAGACCCAGCTTCTTGAATATACCATCAACAACCTGCTACAGAACATCGTGGTCGCCCTCCTTCTGGCGAGCGTCATCATATTCCTCTTCATGAGGGACTTCCGCTCTCCGGTGCTGGTGATCCTGACGATGCCGGTGGCGCTGATATTCTCGATGCTCTGCTTCTATGCCATCGGATTGACCCTGAATATTATATCCCTCTCCGGTCTGCTTCTCGGAGTCGGAATGATGACTGACAACACGGTCATCCTTGTCGATAATATAACCGGCAGATGGCAACGTGAAGGGAACCTGCGCTCCGCTGTCCTTGAGGGCACGAAAGAGGTGAGGGGAGCGATGCTCAGCTCCGTGCTGACAACCTGCGCGGTGTTCATTCCGTTGATATTCATGAGCGGCATCGCCGGGGCGATGTTCTACGATCAGGCTATGTCGGTGGCCATCGTGCTGCTGACCTCCTACATCGTGACCATCCTTGTGATTCCGGTCTATTATTACTGGTGGTTCAAGGGTTCTGACGGCTTCCGTCCGAGTCCGCTTTTGGAGAAAATCAACTTTGACGAACCGATCCGCCGCTGGGACGACAAACTTATGGAATGGTTCATCCGGCACAGGCCGGTCGCCTGGGGCCTTCTTGCCGTCTCGACCGTCGGGCTGGTGTTCTGTTTCCTGGAGATGCCGAAATCCCGTCTGCCGGAGATGACCCAGACGGACGCGATAATGAAGATTGACTGGAACGAACACATTTCCATTGAACGTAACACGGAGCGGATCAGGGATTTAGAGAAAAAACTGACCGGAAGCGTGGAGCAGATGACGGCTCTTGTCGGTTCTCAGCAATTCATTCTGAGTCATAGTGGTGACCAAGGAATTTCCGAAGCGTCCATCTACGTCAATTGCAAAGATGCCGGCACATTGAAAAAGGTGCTGGGCGAATTGAAGGATGAGATGGAGAATGAATATCCGGAAGCGGTATATTCATTCGAAGCTTCAGGGAATATCTTCGACATGGTTTTCGCCCGGAACGAGGCTCCGCTCGTGGCGCGCCTTCGCCCAGTGAGGAACAGGGAGGTTGAGGTCGAACCGTTGAGGAATATGCTCTCCGAGGTCAGGGAAACGTTGCCTGGAGTGGCCGTGGCGGATCCTCCGGTAAAGACTGACGCTCTGTTTGTCGCTAATCCTGACTTGCTTGCGCTTTATGATGTCGGTTATTCGGAACTTGTGTCGATTCTGAGGAACTCGCTCAATGAGAACCGTCTGTTCAACATTGTCCAGGGAACCAGCACTGTTCCGGTCGTGACAGGCTCCAACGCCGCCGGACTTTCGGAGATCCTGCATGGCACTTTCATCGAAAAGAAAGGCCTTGACGGGGAGACATCCCGGATTCCGGTTTCAAATCTTATGCGGCAAACCTTTGCCGAGGATTTGAAAACTTTGGTCGCAGGCCCGGAGGACAATTACTACCCTTTGGCTCTCGATGTTCCGTCGAAGGACGTGAAACATGTGATGGCCGCGGTGAGTGACGTCGTGCGAAAGAATGGTGACTTCGAGGTCGGCTATTCTGGTTCCTGGTTCTCCAACAGCAAGATGATCGATGAGATGATCATCATAATGCTGGTCGCCATAATCCTGCTCTATCTGATTCTGGCCTCCCAGTTCGAGTCTCTGGTCCAGCCGCTGATCATCCTTTCGGAGATTGTCGTGGATGTCTCTGTCGCCTTGCTGGTTCTATGGATTTTCGGGGTCAGCATCAACCTGATGTCGATGATCGGCCTGATTGTCATCACCGGCATCGTCATCAACGATTCCATCCTGAAAATTGACACGATCAACCAGATGCGCAAAGCCGGGGAAAGCCTTGAACGCGCGGTCATCGACGCTTCATCGCTTAGAGTGAAAGCAATCATAATGACTTCATTGACAACCATTTTGGCCGTCTGTCCATTCCTGTCAAGGGGTAGCATGGGCGCGGACCTCCAGTACCCGATGTCTTTGGTGATCATCGCGGGAATGCTTGTCGGAACCCTTGTCAGCCTGTTCGTCGTGCCGGCGTTGTATTATTCGATCTACAATGGAAGAAAGAAAAAATAGACTTTCTCCATTTTCGGTCGTTCTGATTATGGTGGCGCTGTCCCTTGTCGGGCTGGCGGCGTTGCCGCGTCTGAACATCCAGTACACACCGATGACGGAAGGCCGTACGGTCTATGTATCTTTTTATTATCCCAACGCCTCTGCGGAAATCATTGAAAGCGAGGCGACATCCAAGATTGAAGGAGTCTTGGCGGGGATACGCGATGTCACAGACATTTCCTCTGTTTCACGTAAAGGTTCAGGCTCCGTTTCTGTCAAGTTCCGCAAAGGCTCGGACATGGACGCGGCGCGCTTCGAGGTCGCCTCGGCGATCAGGAACGTTTACCCAAGCCTTCCTGATGAGGTCTCCTATCCGGGAATATCCTTGTCTGGCGGCGGACGGGTCTCGCGGATATCCTATCTCGTCAAGGGCGGGATCCCTTCCCGGGAGATTTCCAAATATGTCAAGGAACACGTCCTCAGCCATTTGGCCGCCATCCCGGGAGTGGACAAGGTCAATGTGGACGGCGGTGTTCCTTTCCAGTGGGTGATCACGTTCGACGCCGACAAGATCCAGTCCGTAGGAGTCACCGCCGATGAGATCGCATCGGCCTTCAATTCATATTACCGTGAGGAAATCCTCGGAATGACGGAAACCTCTGAAGGATTGATGACGGTGCGTCTTAAAGAAGCCTCGGACAAGGATTTCGGATCGATTCCCGTAGGTAATTTCAAAGGCCGTGTGATTCACATCGGGGACGTTGCCCAGTGGCGCTATGAGGAAGCGGTGCCGTCAAGTTACTATCGTGTCAACGGTTTGAACACCATTACTTTGACGGTGGAGATAGCTTCTTCGGCCAACCTGTTGACTGTCGCTTCCGCCGTCAAGGAAAGGATGGCGGAGCTTCAGAAAGGCTTCCCTTCGGAAATCACCGCCGGCATCGCCTACGATTCCTCTGAGTATGTCAGCGAGGAGCTCAGCAAAATCTATGTCCGTACCGCCCTCTGCATCTTGATTCTGTTGATGTTCGTGTTCTTGATCAACAGGTCGTTGCGGTATATGCTGATCATTGTCTTCACTTTGACGGTCAATGTGTTGACCGCCTTGATGATCTACAGTTTGGCAGGTCTTCAGATCCACATCTACACCCTTGCCGGAATCACGGTCTCTCTCGGAATAATCATCGACACCTCGATCGTGATGATCGACCACTACGCCCATTTCAAAGACCGGAAGGCTTTCCCGTCCATCCTTTCGGCCGCGGCCACGACTGTCGGCGCATTGATGATGGTCCTTCTGCTTCCGGAAAAGGAAAAAGCCAACCTCGTGGACTTCATCTGGGTGATTGTCATTAACTTGGGACTGTCGCTGATCATCTCCTACCTGTTCATCCCGTCGCTGATGGAATATATTCCTGTAAGAATGTCGGGTGGCAAGTCTGGGCGTTCCCCAAGGAAGCTCCGCCGGATCCTGCGTTGGAACAGGTTCTACGCTTCCTACATCGGCTGGGGGGTGAGGCATCGTTGGGTGTATGTCCTTTTGTTCATCGTGGCGTTTGGAATCCCACTCTGTCTGCTCCCTACCCGTCTGTCTGATTATGACAAGGACAAGGCGGACAGGTTCGACAGATTTCTGGACAAGATTGTCACCTGGAAACCTTACGACAGGAACCGTCAGTTGATAGACAAGATAGCCAGTTCCTCCTTCGGTCTGTTTTACAAATCCTTGAACCGCTCCAATTTCTACCGGGAGCCTGAAAAGAAACGTCTGATCATCAATGCCGGCATGCTTGAAGGCTGTACCGTGAACCAGTTGAATGATGTCGTGAGGGCGATGGAGAATTATCTGTCGAAGTTCGATGAGATCTCCGTATTCACCACGTCGATATATTCCTACGACAACGCCGAGATTTCGGTGGAGTTCAAGCCTGAGTATGAGAACTCAGGTTTCCCTTCCGTGCTGAAGTCCGAGGTCACGAGGATGGCGATCAATTTCGGCGGGGCGAACTGGAGGGTCTCCGGAATTGACGACAATAATTTCAACAACAATGTGGTGTCGTCTTCCAAAAGCAACCGCATCTCCCTGAAAGGCTACAACTATCAGGATCTGAGGAAATACGCTGAGACGCTTCGGGAATATCTTTCAACCAACCGCCGTGTCCAGGGCGCAGAGATCTGGTCCGGTGGCTGGAACGGCCGTCCTTCGATGGAGTTTGTCATGGACTACGACTTCTCGCGGATAACGCTTGCCGACATCAATCCTTACGCCTACTACAACGCTCTGGGATCCTTACTGTACGAACGGAAGATCGGAACTTCTGAATATGATGGTGGAGCCGTCGATGTTGTCCTCCGTTCCTCGGATCTGGACAGATACGATCTCTGGCACGTTCTTAACTCTCCGATAGATGTCGGTCAGAAGAAAATGACGCTTTCGAGTGTCGGGGGCATCGACAAGCAGCGGACAGGTCTGACAATCAGAAAGAGCAACCAGTCCTACGAGCTTGTTGTATGCTACGACTTCATCGGTAGTTGGGAACTCAGCCGTTCCCTGTCCCAGAAGGCGGTCAAGTACATGAACGATGAGGCCCTTCCGATCGGTTTCAAGGCGGAGGTCCCGGGTTGGGGATGGTTTGACACCGCCAAGCAGCAGTACGCCTGGCTGCTGTTTTTGATTCTTGCGGTGATGTACGTGATGCTTGCGATGACATTCGAGTCGTTCCGTTACCCGCTCGCCGTGATCTTTATGGTTCCGGTCTCTTTCATCGGCCTCTTCCTTGCCTTCGGCCTATCGGACTTCTCCTTCGATCAGGGCGGTTTCGCCGCCTTCGTGATGCTCAGCGGCATAGTCGTCAACGCCGGCATCTACCTCATCACCACCTACCAGTCCCTCCTCGGTGCATCGGTCCCTGAGCCTGTCGAAGGGACCACCTCTGTGACTAAACAAACTCACCGACCAGCCGAAGCGGCCAACATCCGCCTCTACGTCAAAGCCTACTCCCGCAAGATCAACCCGATCACCCTCACCATAGTCTCCACCATCCTCGGCCTCCTGCCGTTCCTGACAGACGGCCCGGAGGAAGTGTTCTGGTTCGACTTTGCCGTCGGCACCATCTCCGGCATGCTATTCTCGATCCTTGCCGTTATATTCATCCTTCCGGTCTTATGCGTCAGCCGCAAATAATGATTATGGATTCATGCAATGAAATGTTCCGGCAAATAACGTAGTGAACAGATTGGATTTTTGATCGTCTTGGGTTATCTTTGCATGAGTGTGTTATTATATTGGAGGCGATTGGTCCTCCTCGGAGGTTATGGTATGAAAAAGTTCATAGTCGCTGGAATACTCATGGTTCTGTGCACGGGGCTTCAGGCTCAGTCGGTGGACACTACATCTATTTATAAAGACAGGAAGGACAGTCTGAGCGCTGCTGTTTTTGTCGGGCATCAGGAGAACAGCATTTCAAGAGGTAAGACATTGAGAACGGAGCTCATCTCCGCCTCAGGACTTCAAAAGATGGCCTGTTGCAATCTGGCGGAGAGTTTTGAGAACTCGGCCAGCGTGACTGTGGGCTATTCTGACGCTGTCACCGGGGCGCGTCAGATTAGGCTTCTGGGGCTTTCCGGGACATACACACAGATGTTGGACGAGAACCGCCCGGTGATGAGGGGAATCACCGCTCCTTATGGATTGTCTTACGTTCCGGGGCCGTGGCTGGAGAGCATTCAGATCGCGAAGGGATCTCCGTCCGTGATCAACGGCCTGGAGTCGATGACCGGGCAGATCAACCTTGAGCACAAGAAGCCGACCGAGGAGAAGCCTCTTTTCATCCAGGCTTCCATGATGAGCGACACGAAGGCGGATTTCAACGCGACATCAGCTTGGCGGCTCAGTCCGACAATATACACGATTCTTTTGGGGCATGTGAGCGGTAACTTCAAGACTTACGACATGAATCACGACGGTTTCCGGGACGATCCCAGGATGTTGCAGTTCAATGTGGCGAACAGGTGGCTTTACTACACGCCGGAACTTCAGGTGCGATGGGGCGTGAAGGCTGTCCGTGACCGGCGTCAGGGTGGAATGGACGGCTACGATAAAGACCGGTTACACTCATTGGTCACCGAGCCTGTCGAAGTGGCCGCTCCGGCCCGCGGATCTGTGGTTCGACAGGACTCACCAACCGCCGAAGTGACCTCCATCAAGGAATCACTCTCCGGCACCCCTTGGGGCACCGACATAACCAACAGTCTCCTGAACGCCTACCTGAAGGTCGGCAAGCCTCTTCGTGAGGACGGCTCATCCAGCATAGCCGCCATCGCTGATTGGTCGTGGCAGAAAAGCGACTCGTGGTTCGGCGCGTCATCCTACCTTGCGAGCCAGCAATCAGGTTTTGTCAACCTCCTTTACAGGAATATGTTGAATGAGTCCCACGACTTCACTGTCGGCCTTTCCGGCACGTTCGACCACATCGACGAGGCAGTCGCAAAACTGGACTATGGCCTGTGGAATATGACAGACGGGAATATTCTGCGTCCATATTCAGGGATAGCGGATCATTTCTTCGGAGGAGCTTACGGGGAATATACCTTCCACGCCGGGGACATATTCACATCAATTGTGGGAGTGAGCGCCGATTGGTACAAGGGAAACGGGCTCAAGGTGGCTCCGAGGGTGACTTTGAAATATTCACCGGCGGAGTGGCTCGTCGCGAGGGCGAACGGCGGCAGGGGATTGAGGTATGCCGATCCGGTCGCTGACAACATTGGTGTGATGTCCACTCATAGTTGGCTCAAAGGGGATTGTATGGAGCGGTTGCTGGAGGATTCGTGGACATTCGGAGGGAATGTGACTTTCTACTTGCCGTTCGGGGTGGATCCTTCCAAGACTTACATCAGTTTTGATTATTTCCGCACTCAGTTCGTGCGTCAGTCGATGGTGGATTATGAGGTGCCGGGGGTCGATGTGAACGGCGGACGTGAGATCTGGTTCTTTGATTCAGATGGAAGACGCTCACATTCAGACAACTGGCAGGTGGATTTCAATGTCGAGCCGTTTGACCGCTTCACCGTGGCCTTGACCGGGCGCTATACTAACGCGCGTCAGGAGAATTATGGTGGCGAATTGGTGGAGAAGCCGATGCTCAGCCGCTTCAAAGGAGTGCTGAACCTCCAGTACAAGACCAATCTGAGCAGGTGGATATTCGATTTCACGGCTTCTGTTAACGGCTCGGCGAGGGTTTATGATTTTATGAAGGATTTGAGGGATGGGGATGGTTCATTGCTTTACGCTGACGGGCGCACTCCGGTCTATCCTTTGCTTTACGCACAGATTACCAGGCGGTTCCGAGGATTTGACATCTATGCAGGAGTGGAGAATATCACGGATTTCACCCAGAAGCACGTGCTGGTGGGGGATAGGAATGCTGCCGGGGAATGGTCTCCATGGACTCCGGGATTCGACGCCAGTTGTGTCTGGGGGCCGATTATGGGGTGTCGGATCAATCTTGGCGTGAGATTGACGCTCTGGAGGGCTACAAAGAACGATTAAATCATTATCTTTGCACGATGAACCTTGGCGTGGACTGGTGCGCTGTAATTTTAAGGGTTATGAAAAGAATATTGTTGATGGCGGTCGCGGCCATGATGCTGGCTGCGCCTTTTGCCGCGGCTGAGGCTGCACTTTTTGAGGGTTTTGTCACGGAGAAGCCCGCTGACAAGAATGTCGGTGAGGTGGTTTTCGCTACGAACATGCACTGTGACAAGTGTGTGAACAAGCTCAATGAGAATCTGGCGTTCATCAAGGGTGTCAAGGACTTGAAGGTCTCTCTCAAGGATCAGACAATCAAGATCAAGTATGACAAGCGCAAGACCGATGAGAAGACACTTGCGGACGCCATCAAAAAACTTGGCTACAAGGCCGATAAAGTGGAGAAATAACGATGATGAGTCAGAAACCGTCTATCCCTAAGGGAACACGTGATTTCGGTCAGCGGAACATGGCTGAAAGAAATTATATCTTTGACACCATAAAGAAGGTCTTCAGGACTTTCGGTTATGCGCAGATAGAGACTCCGGCGATGGAGAATCTGTCAACCTTGCTCGGAAAGTATGGCGAGGAAGGCGACAAGCTTCTGTTCCGGGTTCTTAATTCAGGAGATTGCTTCTCCAAGGTCAACTTTGAGGATTACCGCGCGGAAGACGGGGAAGTGAACAGTGTCGCTCTTTCCAAGGAAATTTGCGAGAAAGGTCTCCGTTACGACCTGACCGTACCTTTTGCCCGTTTCGTGGTTCAGCACCAGAACGAGATTTCCTTCCCGTTCAAGCGTTTCCAGATCCAGCCGGTCTGGAGGGCTGACAGGCCTCAGAAAGGACGCTACCGCGAGTTCTACCAGTGCGACGTGGATGTGATCGGAAGCAAGTCTCAGGTCAATGAACTTGAGCTTGTGCAGATTGTGGACAAGGTGTTCAGTCTTCTGGACGTGAATGTTTTGGTCAAGATCAACAACAGAAAGGTCCTGACCGGCTTCGCCGAGATCTGCGGATTCCCGGACAAGGTCGTGGACATCACGGTCGCGATCGACAAACTGGACAAGATCGGCCTTGAGAGCGTTGAGGAGGAGATGCGTGAGAAGGGTCTGACCGATGACGCGATCGCCGTTATAGAGCAGATCCTCAGACTGTCCGGCTCAACTTCCGGGAAACTGGCTTTGATGCGTTCCTTGATGGACGGTGGTTCCGCTTCCGGACTCGTCTCCGAGACCGGTCTCAAAGGTCTTGACGAACTTGAGGAACTGTTCGGCCTGATAGAGGCGGCCGGAGTGAAGTGTCCTGTTGAGATTGACCTTTCCCTGGCCCGTGGCCTGAATTACTATACGGGTGCGATCTTCGAGGTCAAAGCTCTTGATTTCCAGATCGGAAGCATCTGCGGAGGCGGTCGTTACGACAATCTTACCGGAATCTTCGGTCTTCCTGATATGTCAGGAGTCGGCATCAGCTTCGGCGCTGACAGGATCTACGATGTCCTCAAAGGCTTGGATAAGTTCCCTGAGTCATTGGCCTCCAGCACCACGCTTCTGTTTGCATGTATGGGTGCCGATGAGCTTCGCTATGTTCTCCCGGTCGCCGCCGCTCTGCGTTCCGAGGGCGTCTCCGTCGAGGTTTATCCGGAGCCGTCCAAGTTGAAGAAGCAATTCGACTACGCCGGGAAGAAGTCCATCCCGTTCCTCTCAATCAACGGTGGCAACGAGGTTGAGGCCGGCGCCATCCAGCTCAAGAACCTCACCACCGGCGAACAGAAGTCCTTCGCCAAGGCCGACATCTCAGGAATGAAGGAGTTTATGAATATACAGGAAGAGGAACCGTAAAGCATTCATCAGCCGGAAGTCTCCTTCTGAAATTTTGCACGTTACCAAAATTTCAGAAGGAGACTTCCGGCTGAGTAATTCAGAACCGAACATATTTTATATGCATAGATCATTTTACACTCTTTGCACATATTTACACATGTTTTTTTGAAATAGTTTTGCATTCCAGAAAAATATTCTTACCTTTGTAGTCCAACATCGCGGGGTAGAGCAGTTGGTAGCTCGTCGGGCTCATAACCCGGAGGCCGGAGGTTCGAGTCCTTCCCCCGCTACTAACACGGACATTGAGTAATCAGTGCCCGTTTTTTTTGAATATATTTGTACTGTAATATTCATACAGGCTATGAGAAGTGTCATAATGAAAGGTTTGGCTGTCTGCGCGTTGTGCGTTGTGACGGCGTTTTCGGCTTCGGCGCAGAGTGCCGGGGATGATCCGGTGGCTGATTCAAAGGCGGTTGTCGTTTCGGGCAACGCAAGGTTCACGGTGCTGGAGAGCCGGCTGGTGCGAATGGAGTGGGCCGCGGACGGAAAGTTCGAGGACAGGGCTACCCTTGGCGTTGTCAACAGGAAACTGCCGGTCCCGGCCTATACTGTCAAAAAATCAGGCAAGAAGCTGACAATCAGGACATCGGATCTGACCCTGACATATTCAGGAAACGGGAAATTCGATGAGAATAATCTGAAGGTGACGTTCCGTATGGCGGATCCGGCTTCAAAGAAAGGTGTCAGTGCGGTGACTTGGCATCCGGGGATGGATGACAGCGGCAATTTGCTCGGAACGACGAGGA
>OQWA01000295.1_pt1 | contig 14203 bp, 7 predicted proteins | sample 1691581 | NCBI WGS metagenome assembly OQWA01 (sample SAMN03418264, study PRJEB22391) | human gut metagenome | biome: human-gut; feature: organic feature; material: feces | host: Homo sapiens | place: Tanzania | collected 2013-01
GAGCATTCAGACGTGCTGTGTTAACAGCCTTCATGTCGATATCGTAACCATAGATATTCCCTCAAAACTCATTCTTGAATTTACCGTTAAAGTTAATATAAAAGCGTAAATCGGATTAAACGGAGCTAAAAATAAATAATTTGCAGCGATATATTGCATGCTTCCGCAATATGCAAATAAACTCATAAAAAGCGCAAGCCAAGTCTCGAATCCTTTCGCTTTCATTAATATTCCGTAAGCGATAGACAAAAATAAATAACCTATTAAAACGGGAACGGTTATAGGAAAAGAATATTTTAAAGCTTTAATTAAATCTTCTTTATTCATAAATATTAAATCATATTTTATATTTTTAGAATTTTAATAAAATAAAGTTAAAGTCAATTTATAGAAAAAACTATTTTTTTAATAATTTTTCTATAGTTTCGTCAAGCTCTTCAGGTTTTACTCTCGAATCGAATCTTCCTGCAATTTTTCCTTTTCTGTCTATTAAAAATTTTGTGAAATTCCATCTTATTTTTTCAACGCCTTCTTCTGTAGGTTTTTCGCTTTTTAAATATTGATATAAAGGTTCGGCTTCTTTTCCATTGACTTTTATTTTATCGAATAATTTGAATTTAACTCCGTAATTTTCTTCTCTGATTTTTAATATTTCCTCTATAGGTTCTTTAGCCTGTCCTCCAAATTGATTGCAAGGAAAATCTAAAATCTCAAAACCTTCTTTTTTGTATTTTTTGTATAATTCTTGCAATGCAGGATATTGTTTTGTAAATCCGCATTTTGTCGCTGATTAATCCTTAGGACATTTTTACTTTTATGCAAAAATAATTCTGAAGTTTACAGCTGAGGATCTGTTTTTATTTTAATTTTTTAACCGCAACAGCACAGTTCTTACCTGAAAAGGCAATTCCTACAGCCTGCACAGAAGTAATATTTTCATCTTCAAACAGAGGCTCTGCGTAGTTTTTCTCTTCAATCTGAGAAATGGCCTCTTCAGCCTTTTTGATTCTGCTTTCTTTTTCTCTGCAGACTTTCAGTTCAACAACGACACCCTTTTCACCGACACTGTCCGTAAAGAGAATATCTGCATAACCGTCACCAGATTCTGTATTTGAGTGATATTCTGTAAAAAATTCTTCAGAACAGTTTGTAAAAATGCCGTTTAAAAAGCCGTGATAGTAGTTTTCAGGAGGGGCTTTTGAGGCAATATCTCTTACAGATACGAACTTCTTTAAGTAAATACGTAACTGAGTCTGAACAAACTCATTGTCACCTGAGAGCATTGCATCTGCAATTCTGTTTGCAAGATTGTCAATTTTTAAAGAATTGTCGAATCTGTTCTTAATATTATCGGTAAAACATTTTAAAATTTCGAGGTTTGGAATTTTTGCAAAAATGTTTTTGCTTGAAGAGTTAGCTTTTGACAGTTCTTCTGTTGTCTTATCCCAGTCCAGGGTTAAATAACCTGTATGCAAAAGAAGTGACCAGAAGTCATCAGGATTGTGTTCTGACAGACTGTCATAGTTCATGGAATCATTGAGACTGAAACTTACTGACTTACCGTCAATTAAGTCCTGCATCTTCTGAGTATCTTTATCTGTAAGATATCCTAAATATTCATAGACAGCAGAGCTTGAGGTGGTTCCTGTCCAGTAATTGTCAGCATGTATCTGCTGTAATTCACCATCTATTTTCAGTTTGTAATTGTTACGAATGAAATTTACCACATCCCATGGACAGAACATTTCCTTGTCATAGAACCTGTATCCGTCATAGTTGTCTTTTACAAGGGAAGAGTATTCTGACAGGTCATAGTCATCAAGAAACCTGTTTGTTTCATCCTTGGTAAAACCGATTAAGCCTGTATAGTCTTTTTCTGTTGCAGTTACAGTATTTACATAAAGATTGTTAACTCCTGTAAAGATACTGTTTTTTGCTACCTTTAAACATCCAGTCATAACTGTCTTGGTAAGAGTGTTCTCATCTTTTAGAATACCTAAGAAGCCTGACAGTAAAGTTACCATCTTTTTATGGTAATCGGCTATAAAACCTTTGACATCTTTATACAGTACTGAATTCTGTAAATCGTGATATGAAGCTTTGGCTAAAGGTACATCATATTCATCTATGAGCAGGACTGGAAGTTTACCGTATTCCTTGTATAAAAGTTCTGACAGGGTATTTAATGAAGTCTTAAGTATTGCTGAGTTTTCAAGTTTCATTAAAAAGCTTTCATCTGTGATTCTTTTTAATTTATCCTTATCTTCAGCATCTAATTTAGAGCTTTCCAAAAGGTATTTATATTCAGAAGCAACTTTTGATACGGCAATGGCAAACATCTTATAGGCGTCTTCAAAGTTATCTCCATCCACACTCTTTAAAGTGATAAAGATAACAGGATATTTACCCATGTACTTTTCACAGAACACTGTGTCTTTTAATATTTGTGTTCTTTCAAAAAGTCTTAGCTGTTCTGAGGTGTCAGTTGGATTTTCTTTGTTTATCTTTAAAAATGAGTTGAGCGTACTCATAAAGACTGTTTTACCAAAGCGTCTTGGTCTTGTAAACAGAAGTACCTTGCCACTGCCTTCAAGAACATTTTTCAGGTATGAGGTCTTATCCACAAAGTAACAGTTATCATTCCTTATTTCCTCATAACTGTTATACCCGTAAGGTAATGGCAGAAACTTCTTATCGCTCATTTGTCTTATCCTGATCTATACCCCATTCATCATATATTTCAATTATACATGATCAAAACGCTATCTTTCTGAGACCACAGCAGCGTTAGGTTAAGTTTGTTTTTAATCCAACTGCCTGCAGTAAAGACTCACCTATTTCTTTAGCATTACCGACAAGCCACTTTCTCTGTAAACACGTTTTACCACACATTCTTTGAAGAGATCCCTGTCTGTAATGATAGAAACTTTACCGCCTACAGTTACTGTTTCATTCGTATTTTTATCAGCAACGTCTTTTGATTTTGCTCTGGTAAGACCTGTGTAGATCAGTTCTTTGGTTAATACAGGATTATATGCAGCACACAGTACCATACATACGTATGAATACTCACTACCCTGAGATTTGTGAATTGTCATGGCAAAACCTGATCCGTAGTCACTTAATCTTTCTGGGCTTATCACACGAACATCTGTGAAGCTTGAGTCATCACCTGTTTTTCTGTCCTTTGGAGGAAAGAAAACCTTCAAGCGGTTCTCTTTTTTGCCCTCCTCGCTGTCAAAGGCGACAAAACCGACATCTCCGTTGTCAACATTTAAGAAAGGATCATTTCTTGAAATAAGAATTACCTTTCCAGGATAGAAATCCTCAGGATCGTACCTTAAATTCAGTTTTCCAGAGGCTCTTAAGAAAGACTGTACATCAGCATTAACTTTTTTGTTGATCTCAACAGTGCCTAAAGGACCATTACGGTTGGCACACAAAATTCGATAATGATTTAACAGCTCAAAAACTGACTTTGCATCATCATCATTTCTGATAACAAATCCAAATGATTTTAAAGCTGACAGATACTCCCCAGCGCCACAGAAAAAGTCCAGACTTTTTTTGGTGATAAAGGATGAAAGAGCTCTCAAGCCCGTGCGGGATTTATCTTTTATAAATACTGCTGTAACCTCGGCATTTTCATCATCTGAAAACAGACTGTCCTCATTCTCATTAACTGCAATAAATCCATCTTTTTCAAACCATGAATCAATGAGATTTTCGTTTTCATAACCAGCCTCATTTACTGCTCTTGCAAGTTTTCCTAGCAGTGAAGACGACTTGAAACGGTGTGACTCAACGAGCATTGAAACATTTTCTGAAATATTGTGTCCTGTACCGTCAGACTGAAGTAATGAGTCTTCTGTATAGCCTGTAATTAAACTGAGTTTTTTAAGCTTTTCTTTAGAAATTGAATCTTTATTGTTTAATACAGAACAGAGATCTGAAAATACCTGACCAGGCTCAACTGAAACTAACTGATCTTTATCTCCTAAAAGGATGACTTTTGTGTTTATGTCAACAGCTTTAATTAACTTTGAGAATAAACTTAAGGAGAGCATGGACACTTCATCGACAATCAGTATGTTGCATGGCAGGGGATTGTCCTCGTTATAGAGAGGTCTCTCCTGATGAGGGATAACTCCGATCACCTTATGAACAGTTGTGGCTGTTCTTGGGATCATCGATAAAAGTTTTTCCTTATCACAGTGAAACTCTGAACACAGTTTTTCAAAAGTACTGATAAACTCACTGCCAGGTTGCAGCTGACCTTCAATTGACTCCACCATACGGGTGGCTGCTTTTCCTGTAGGAGCACAGAGAATGATCTGTTGCGGATGATTAGGATCTTTAGTTAAAAGTAGCATTAAAAGCTTTAGTACGGTGGTGGTTTTACCTGTTCCCGGACCTCCGCATATCACAGAAAAACTTGATAAGGCAGAAGATGCTGCTGCTACTTTCTGCCAGTTTACCTTTTTACTGTTTTCTGAAAACAGAATATTCAGGGCCTTTTTCAGAAATTCCATTTCATCAGAACTCTGTTCTGTCAGATCATGACTCTTTTCTCTGATAAAGGAGGCGGCACTGTTTTCATAAGAGAAATAACGTCTAAAATACAGACGTCGGTTTTCAGAATTTATGTCATATACAAATAAAGGTGTAATGTCATCAAAACTGCTGCTTACAATTGGACTGCTTGAACCTGACAGCTCTTTTAGCGTGCTTTGAATTACATATTCTGAAAATTTATTTACCTTTGTTTCAAGATCCCGCAGATAGAACTTTATAAATTCATCATTTTCATAGAAATTTGCACAGATCCTGTTTAAAAACAGATTTTTTATGCTGTTTTCATCAATTTTTACGCAGATATCGCCATTTTCAAGATTAATGGTTAAAGCTGTCAGCCAGAACAGATGCAGTTTTGAAAAACGGTCTCCATAGTTTTTCAGTAAGTGAGAGGCAATTGCGATGACAATAGGCTTTACAAAGAATATCTCCCGGAACTTCTGCACAAGTTCTTCCGTTTTTAAATCATTTGCCTCAAATAAAGAGAAAAAGGTATCTATAGCTTTTAATTCTGAACTTATGTCTTTTTTCATGACCTATTCCTCACCTGTTTCCTTCGTCTTTTTACCATCACCACTGTTATCTGAACCTGTGTCACTTGTTTCACCGTCAAAGAGCCTGCTAAGTCTCTGTATGATCTTTTCAGATGGTTTAACATAGAACTGTCCCGGACTTACTGTATCTGAACTGTTCATACCGCGCAGATACAGATAGATAACACCTCCAAAGTCCTTTTCGTATGAGAAGTTGTGTACAGTGTTCTTTAAAAATCTGTACAGAGCCAGAGAATAGAACAGGAGCTGCACGTCATAGCGTGATTCAAAAACTGACTTTAGGATATTCTCCTGCGTGTAGCGAGAAAAACTGTTTCCAAGATAATTTGACTTGTAGTCAACCATAAAGAACTTAGAGCCCTCAATGGTGTCAAACCTTGCCACAAGATCAAGACTTCCGTTCATAAAGCCTTTGAAATTACTCTTTTTAAGATCCGGAAGATCAGGTACTGAAGCTAATTTGTAAGAGGAGATCTCACTTTTGTAAAAGTCATGACAGATTTCATTTAACACATTTACTCTAAAGTCTCTGCATGGCAGAAAATAATCAAGCTCCCTGGCACTGTCTGCTGCGCACAAATCAGAAAGCATGACCTGACCTCCACCTTTGCCTTCAGGCAAAAGCTTTGCATTGAGGACATCATACAGCCAGTATGAGAGTGCCTCGATTTTGCGGTTGTGCATTTCCCCGTCATCACCTGGCTTTGACACCAGATGATAGAAATCATATTTGAGCTGAGCATTTACAAACTCATACAGTGAGTCCCTGTCTGTCTTTACGACCTCATCTTTAGATAGAACTATTTCCATGAGCTTGTGCAGGAAAGAGCCTGCTGCACTTCCCCTGGCAAAGGTAAAGTTTATAAGATCCTGCTCATGCGGATCGGAAGCCTCACTGTCATCTTCAACTTCTGTCTGTTTTTCGTCAGTCAGGGAAGCGAACATGTCATTGTGGGCTCCACTTGTGATTGCCGAGTATGAAGTTACTGTAAAACTGTTATCCACAGATCCTGTGTCTAAAGATGACACCTCATAGACGTGAGGTTTCTGAACAATGCTATTTTCATATGCAAAATCCTCATATCCGTTAAGTTTTGTAAAAAGCTCTGTATCTGCAACAGCTTTTAACGGGATCTCAGATACTGTCTGCTCAGATGCTCCGGTGTTCTCATTTTTTAACTTTGATTTACTGTCAGTATCCTTTTTGTCACTATCATTTTTCTGAGCCGTCAGCTTTACGGATATGATCTGTCTTAATGGTTCAGCAACAGTTTTTCCTGTCAGTGAAACGCATTGAGGAAAACATATGAAGTTTGCAAGCTTTGCTCTTGTAAGAGCCACATACAGTAATCTTTCCTTTTCCTGCAGGGATGCAATCTCTGTGAGATTTTTTACAGTGCGATCGCCGAATTTCTGATCCTCATCAAGACAGAGTGTTACCTGCCTGAGTTCAGGATCATAATAAATGCCTTCGGATTTTCTTAATGACATATAGCCTGATTCAAAAGGTGTAAACACAATCGGAAATTCAAGACCTTTTGACTTGTGTACAGTCATCACCTTTACAAGAGACTGTTCTGACTCCAGACGTTTTTTGACGTCATCTTCAGACAGATCACCCTTGTTGTTCAGGGCAAGCTCCCTGAACCATAAAAGCTGTGCACTCGATCCTATTACCTTAGAGTTTACTGACTGAATAATTTCAGCGATCTGGAAGTAATTTGACAGAGCTCTTTCACCACTGTCTGTTTCAAGAATTATTTTTAACAGTTCGTGTTCATTTACATACTGGGTAAACGCACAGATAAAGCCGTATTTTTCCCATGAGTCTCGGCAGGTTCTTAACAGAGTAATTTCCCTGTCAAATTTATCCGTGCGGATGCTGTCTAAAAATTCGTCAGATGAGAGTCTTAAAAGTGAAGAGGCCAGAAGACGGTTAACCTTTGGAAAGTTTGTGCTGTCACACATTGCCTCCATCAGGTAAATGATATTGGTAGCCTCCTCTGTAGTATTTACAGTGCCATATTCTCCTTCACAGTTTAAAACAGATTCCCTATCTGAGAAATAAACTGACTGAACAGACTGCTTTTTTAAGGCCTCCTGAATATAACCGTTCTCTTTTACGCTGTTCACAAGGATGGTGATGTCACTTGGTCTGACTTGACGAACTTCTCCTTTGTCCTCTATCCTGCCTTCTGACAGACATCTTCTGACATCATGTGCCACAGCTTCTGCAATGGCGGAATAATACTCTTTAGCTGAAGGCTTGCCTGGCTTTTTAGAAGACTCAAAAGAAATTTCCCTGACATAGTTACAGACAGGAGTACTGCTGTTCTCATTTTCAAAGTAGAACTTCTTATTCCATGAGCTCTCTGAAAAGCCCACCTTTGAAAAATGAATTTTACTGTCAGTATGTAGAGAATCACCATCATTAAAGTAGTCAAAGGGGTGCTTCACATATGGAAAGACAGATGAAGATAAGTTTTCTGCAGACAGTTCTTCTGTCATGGCATTTTCTTTACTGCTGTCTCTGACCTCTTTGAAGATCTCGTTGACGCCTTCGATAATATTAGGACTTGAACGATAGTTGGTATTTAAAGTGTAGAGTTTGCCCCTGTATTTTTTTATAAGCTCTTTTGCCTTGTTGTAAGAGTTGATGTCTGTGCCTCTGAAGGCATAAATTGACTGTTTCGGATCACCGATAAAATAGCAGTGAGCATATTCGTCAACTGCCTCCTGGTTTAAGTACAGTTTACTGAATACAGCAAACTGTACAGGATCAGTATCCTGAAACTCATCAATCATCGCCACAGGATATCTTTTTCTTAAAAGAGAGGCTAAAACATCTCCTCTCTCCCGGTCACAGTTAAGAGCGACCGAAAGCTGTCTTAAGACTTCATTATTTGAAATAACATTGTCTCTTTCGCTCAGTTCATCTGTTTTTAAAATCACCTTTAGGGCAATCAGAATTCTCAGTTCCTTTTTAATGGTTTCAAAAGGCTTTTTAGCGTCATTGTAGGCTCTTAAAAGTTCTTTTGCGTCAAACTCAAAAGCCTCAAGTTCAGGATCGGCAAATTTAGCGCCCTTTTTTACCTTCACAAAATGCAGATTCTTAGGATCAGACATCTTGGCAAGATCTGTTGATTTTATTGTATCGAGCCTGTATATGAAGTTTTTTACGTCAGTTGTGTCATCTGCAAGTGAACTTTCAACTGCATCAAGGAAAACAAGACCGGCTTTGCCAGAAAGATAGGGAGAGTTTCTGTTGAGATCTCCTGAAGACAGGGTATACAGAATTCCCGGCACCTTTGATCCATCAGCTGAGGTGGTTACAATCTTCCCCCTGTACTGTCGTAACTTTTCAAGTCCCTGTGTCATGACTGAACAGCATCTTTCATACTCATCTAAAAGAAACCTCAGCCTGTCGTCAGGAGTTTTCTGCAGTTCTCTGTCAGGCTGATAATAAAACCTTACTGAAAATCCGTAATACCCATTTTCATGATCGATAAGTCTTACCTTTTCTAAAGCATCAGCAGATTTTTTTAGCTCTCCGTGTTCAGGATCATTGAACGAAAGCAGGTTTAACAGTAAATCTCTGTCAATGCCACTGTCCTTATAGAATAAAGATCTCCATACTGACAGCATGGCTTCTTTACGTTCTTCTGATATGTCCTGCGTCAGAGTTACGTTAAAGGCTCTGCCTGCCTCAAAAGAGTAAATCTGATTCAAAGCCCTGTTGCAGAATGAATGGATGGTGCTGATTGAAGCTTTATCAATGTTACGCTCAGCTCTTATCAGCAGACGAGAAAATACTGTGGCAATCTTTTTAATGTTATCCGTATCTTCACTGTCAAAAGCTTTTGACGAATAACTCTCTATGCAGTGAACAGCCACTTCTCTGAAGGGAGAGTCAAGCTCACTTATTTTCCTGTCGCCGTTTTTTATAAGGTCAAACTCAATACGGCACTCATGAATTTTTTCTAAAACTCTGGCCCGAAGATCGGCTGCTGCTGCATTGGTAAAAGTTACAATCAGCAGGTTCTCAATATCCAGAGGCTCTTTTGTGTTTCCCCTCTGTATTCCCTCAAGCAGCAGGCGAACCACCAGATTACTGATAGTAAAGGTCTTACCGGTACCGGCAGAGGCTTCGATCATGGATGATTTATCCAAATCAAATTCGGATAATTTCAGTACCTTTGCTTCGAAGTCATTATTTTCTTTTTCATTTACATTAGACATATTCATGAATTTTTCCTTTACTTAGACTTCTTTTTTAATTCTGCACTGACAGGAGCAATTTTAGTTGCATACAGTTCTAATAATTCGTCTGCAGTCTGTTCCTGCTGTTCACTCAAATAGCCGTCTGACTGCATCTTTACATCTTGACCGAATAAATAAGTGGCCTCTTTTACTTTTACAAATTCATCGGCATAACTGTCTTCTGACACAGCCTGCTTTAAATATGAAACTGCATCATCATTTCCATCATCAGATTTTGCAGTACTGCCGTAGGTTGCCTTAACCACAGGGACCGGGATCAGGTTGGTTTTAATATAGATTTGTGCAAGCTGCCTTAAGATTTCATCTTCATTCTGCTCTTCTAGCAGTTCTGAAAAACTCTTCGGATTTACATCATAGAACGATAAATCACTTTTGATGATTCTGACAGGCTGTAGCTGCTGTCTTCTGGTGAATTTATACGCAAGCAATCTTATGAAGGCAGCAATTGCTGTCTTAGGATTGCTTCCATCTGCTGATGACAGCAGATCAATTATAAGATTTGATCTTTTCGGAAGCTTTCCACCGAAAGTCACCTGATGTTTCTGACCTGCAACGGTAACCTCAACTGTTCTTAAATAACTCTCCTCTGAATTACTGTCAGCAGAGCTACTGTCTATAAGAGCTCTTAACTGCAATAATTTCTCCTGAATGTCACTTTTCACTCTGTAAAGGAATATTCCATATGGAAGCTCACCTTTTCTGGATTTCAAATTTAAAAACTGCTCAACCTCTTCTTTCGTGGAGATATCATCGTTTAGCATTTCCAGAATAATGCTGCTGTTATCAAGATTATCAAGAACAAATGGCTCCTCATCCTTCAGATTGGTCTGGTATTTCAGATTAAGACCGATCCTCAGTCCGTTTTTCAGAATGTTTTTACATGGATTGATTAAAGTGTTTTTAAGATCGTCCTCTGACAGAACAATGCTGTACGGAAGAGTGATGTTCCAGGGATTGTCCTCTTTGTGATCCTGCAGAAAACCTATTGGGACATATTTATCCTTTGTGCCTTCATTTTTATCATTCTCCCAGAAGGCTTTCCTATTAAAGGACGGATAAAGTTTCAAGCTGTCATTTTCCTTTTCATAGTTTCTCAAATCATAAGAATTGAGATATTCCTGTCTGAAGATGCGGGCCATAACTTCACTGCGGTTTTTATCTGCATCACTGCAGCCGCTGACAGTAAAGTTGTCTCCAAGATAGTCTTCAAGTTCTGTGATAACTGTTGACGGATTCAAAACTGTCTTGTCTACAGGAGATTCTCCTAAATATGAAAGATACAGACTCTTTCTGGCTGAGAGAATTGCCTCTAAAAAGATATACCTGTCATCTGTGGACAGTGAGCGGTCATTGATCCTTGACAGGGATTTAACCCCCATCAGATTGAAACTTGGGGTGGTATCCTTTCTTGGGAAGGCATTGTCATTAAGACCTAAAATATAGACATGCTTAAAAGGAACCGCTCTCATTGGCATAAGTGAGCAGAAGATCAAACCTCCCCTTAAATATCTTGAGGAGTCTCTGTCATTGCCAAAGGCATGAATAAGCTTTGCTCTGAAAACAGGAAGCTTAATTCTGATATTCGAACGGACTCCCTCCTCAAAAAGACTGTCTTGAGCAGTGTAGCTGTCATCATTTTCTTCACTGCCTTTGAGGTTGTTAACTGCCTCATTCATCTCTGAGAGGATCTGCCTTATGGATTCGACCTCTTCTTTTGAATCGTCATCTAAAACAAAGAAGTTGTTCAAGAGCAGAGACTGCAGTTTATCAGTCCACTCTAATGTGGTGATGTTAAGATTTGGAGAGAAGACATCTCTTATCAGTCTTATCTTGTCAACAAAGTCACAGAATCTGTTTAAAAGTTCAAAATCACCTGACTCAAAATTGTCATAGGCAGAAGTTTTTGCTTCTGCCCCCAGCATAAATCCGTTTAACAGACGCTCAAGTCCTGAATCTAAAGTCCATGGCAGAGGCTCACTCTTATCCTCAAAATCAAGGTGCTCTTTAACGTCATTTTCATCAAGTCCCCAGTGGACATTAACTTTGTCAAGCCAGCTTTCTATCACAGACAAATCATCGACACTGATGTCAAACTTTCTGGCAATAGCATCAACAGAGAGCAGATCCACCACAAGATTTGCCGTAATTCCCCTGTTTCCTATAGACAGAAGCTGCACGATGGCATCTGCAATCTTGCTCGATGATCTGACAGTCTTGTCGCAGATTGAATAGGGAATAAAATCAGGATCATCACGTGTAACAGAGCCGAAGACAGCTTCGATTAGAGGAGCATAACTCTCGATGTCAGGCATCATGACAAGCATGTCACGCGGTGAGGTTGACTGACCGTGAACTGTCTTTTCCTTTTTGATTACAGACAGGATCTCGTCACGTAAAACCTCTATTTCTCTTAAGGGAGTATGGCATGATCTGATCTGCAAAGAGTGATCATCTGCTGCAATTATGTGTTTATGTTCAGAACCAGAGCTTAAGGTTAAAAGACGGTTTTTAAGACTGTCAAGAACAGATAACTCACTGTCTTTTCTGCCGTCTTCAGTATGATCAATAAATGCAGGTGTTATATCAATCATGTCATCCTGCGACAAAAGCACATTTAAAGTGTCTCTTCCCTGTTTGCCAAGTGAAATTAAAAGAGGATTTCCCTCGACTATCTCTTTATTCTCGTCAAACAGCTTTTCAAATTTTGTGCAGTAATCGTCTTCGCTTTCTTTGAATGTAAAACCGCTTGTGCCATCCTGCGTAAGATCATATTTCTCTTTTAAGGCATTGGCCTTTAAGAATTTTATGATCAGCTTCTTTTCAGATTTCCATTCTGAAAATTCAGAACGCAAATCCCCCCAGTACTCCTTACATGGATTAAGATTCATAAAGAATACCGGAATAACCTGACCTAATGCTCTGAAAAGTTCAATTACCTGAGTTGGAAGAGCAGTCACACCAAAGATGAAGACTCTTTTAGGGAGGCTGCTGTAGTCTATATTCTCAGGATTTTCCTTTAATTCTGTAAGCTTGCGGATAAGCTCATTTACTACTGTGGCTCTGTCCCAGAGATTTGCCTCATTGTTGTCATATGTCTTTTCAAGATTGCCTTTGAGCTTTGTCCAGAGTTTAATCTGCCAGATGTTATTTAAAATTGAGTTGACTGAATTCTGATTTATACCCCTGGTTCTAAAGTCTCTTGAAGCTTTCTTAATCCAACCGTCAAGCTTTGAGCCTTCCTTTACAGTGTATTTCCCGTCCTTTACAGAAACTGACTGAAAGTCATCATCAGTAAATTTATTCCATTGTATGATCCAATCAGGACGATACATCTGATACTGGTCAAAAGTGTCGGCAATGGCGCCACACAGCTGATAGGCCTTTTCTGTTCTCTCGATTGACGAATCTATGTTCAGATACTCTTTCATCGGTTTATAGATCTCGTCATCGCTTCCTGCAATTTCATCCATCAGAGAAAAAATTGACCAGGTCATGTGCTCATGAGAAAAACGGTTTGAAGAGTCAGCCTTATTAAGAGTTTTATGTAATGACCAGATAAAACCCCAGACCTGCACGAAATCAATACCTGAACAGACACCGTTCTGCTTTGCAATTTCCTGCTGCAGATAGGTCTGCATACCTTTGTTCATTACAATTACTTTTTCAAATGCAAAAGGGTTGTCATTTGGAGGGGTAATGGAGCTGATTATTCTCGAACACAGTGCCGCTAAAGTGGTTAAATCATTAGAGTTAATGACATTCATTAAAATTTCTTTAGGCATTAGAGGCTCCTATAAACACATCAGCAGTCAGTTTAAAGTTCAAAGCAGAACTGTATCTTTATTGTAATAGAAAAGTAATTATCAGAAAGTCTGAAATTCAAGAATTGTGCACTGTCAGTAAATATACTGATAATAGCATATTATTAATAATAAGATTTATTTTATACGTATTATGTGACAACAGTTTTCAATTTTAGGATTGATAAAGACGACTGTTTTCAAAATTCACTTTTATAGGGACAGGTGTTTTATATATGCTTTTTAATGAACTGATAAAAAAAGGATGAGCTTGAGCCTTGAGCTCGGCTCTTAAGATATATATTGAAAAAAGTAGGTAGGCGGGCACAAAAAAGCCCACCGAAGTGGGCCTTTTTTAATCATTGCAAGAAATTATTTCTTGTAACGACGAGCTAGGTTGTCTAAACGCTCGTTAGCACGTGCAGCGTCTGACTTAACGAATGCAACGTCGTTTGCTAACTTTGACTGCTGAGCCTTTAAAGCGTCAACGTCAGCTGCGATAGCGTCTAACTTTGACTCTAAAGCAGAAGTGTTTGCACAACCAACTAATACTGATGAACCTAAAGCAACAACAGCTAAAGTAGCCTGGAACTTATTCATTTTTATCTCCAAAACTGTTTAAACAGATAATAGGAACAAACAAACATAACCTTTGTTCCTTTGAACACTGCTAATTATAGTATCAAAATTTGCGAATGGCACATTTATTTCAAAAATTTTACAAATTTTTTTTAAAAATTTTTCTCATGAACATTAAACAATGCTCAAAATTATAGCCAACACATTGAAATATAAAGATATATTTAGTGTATTGGCTATTTATAATCTATGTAAAATGTTAGTTACTTATTTTCATTTTTGAGCATTTTTACCACTTGCACTAGATCTTTCAGGCATTTTGCGTCTAAAATTTTGCTTTTTTCGGTCTCAATATGCTCGCCAACTAGGAATAAATTTGAAATTCCAGCTCCCTTGGCCGCAATTAAATCACTT